>Ga0209181_10002279_pt1 | contig 31788 bp, 29 predicted proteins | sample MAT05_FD_187208 | JGI IMG/M metagenome (GOLD analysis project Ga0209181, IMG submission 187208) | Freshwater microbial communities from Lake Fryxell liftoff mats and glacier meltwater in Antarctica - MAT-05 (SPAdes) (version 2) | ecosystem: Environmental > Aquatic > Freshwater > Ice > Liftoff... | reverse complement strand
ACTCCCAATCATCTTCAACGGATGGCATAACGGATGCACGGATTTAAAACGGATTTTGCGTTTGCTTGAAGTATGTCAATTATAGATGAGTTTCTCTTTGTCGAGCCACGCGTCCACGCCGTCTTTGGTCAGGTGGACGTACAGTCCGCGCATATCATCCCCTTGTGGGACGGGGTCACGGTCCGCGTGGGCGTACCCTACGGGCATGATATGGCAGAGGAAAACTTTCAATGGACACTTGGCTTCGGTCATATCCATCCCGTTTGTGTGATGAAACAAAAAGCGACGCACCCATCATAGCGCGCCGCCTTTATCTATTTTGCTTTCTTGCTGGCTTCTCGCTTCTCTTGAATCCGCTTGACGATAGTATTCAAGTCTTGATCGTCCAGCCACTGATGGCGGTCTTTAGTGTAGTCGCCGTGTCCCGTTTCAAATAATTGTTCAATCGGAAAAACCTTGTTGTTTGTGGCTTCGAACCATCCTCGTATGAAACTTTCGTCAGCAGATCTGAGAATTGCTTCGGTTTTCAAATAAACCTTTATCGCGTCTTCGATTTTTTTCAACGCTTCTACTTTTGTTTTTCCCTGTGACCAGCAACCAGGCAATTCTGGACACCAAACTGCATAACCTTCATCTGTCTTTTTGAGTCGGGTTTTGTATTTCACGGTTTACTCTCTTAAGCTAAACGTCCCCGCAACTGGCGCATACCCTCATCAAGGGATTGGTTGGCAGTCGCAGACTGGACTATTTTACGAATTTCGTCAGCACGCAAACAAGCCAAGTGAATTACTTCTGGGTCACGGGAAGGGCGCACCACATGTACACTGGAAAGTTTCGCAAGTTCCGCGCGCAAACGACGCTGGTCACGCAGGGATAACTGGCGAGCTAGTTCCAAGGCTTCGCGATACGGTGTGTGTTTTCGCGTGTAAGTAGTCATAGGCATATTATACAACTAAAAATAAACGGCATACACAGCCTTGCGGATTTCCAATTCCCAATCGGTCTTCAACGGATGGCATAACGGATGCACGGATTTAAAACGGATTCTGCGTTTGCATAGGAGAGTTTCTCTTTGTCGAGCCACGCGTAGCGGTCCACGCCGTTGTTGGTCAGGCAGACCGCATCCATCGTTTAATGGGAGCAACCAACAGCAGGTAGAACTTGTTTATCAGGGAAATATGATGGAAGCGCTCGTGCATTCTCCATGTCGTAGTATGTTGGATTGTCTTTAAACTGTTTTGGGTATGCTCCAGAACAATTCTGGTATGCAGCAGGTCTCTTTGAACAGCTTCCAAATCGTTTTTAGTTTTTTCCAATGTATCCGGTATCAATGGACCAAACAAGCGCTCACGGAAATCATCGGGCGAGATCAGGTTTAACAACTGAGTGTGATGCTCTTCAAAAAAGGGATATTTTTGGACTAAATTCAGCGCACTCCACTGCGAGACCAGATCATCAGCAGTGCGAGAATCGGAAAGATGTGCCAGACGATTATCCATACTAATGATTCCACATCCATAATCACTGTCTATCGTGACGTAATGAATATCTTTTCTAAACAGAACCGTATCCAAATACGCAGCGAAGGTCACGCCGCACCACTCGCCAGGGATATACTCCGGCGCAGTACAAGCCGCGTTGGGCGGAAAACAATCATGGATTAAGATCACGCCATCACGCTTGACCAACTGCAGCCCATACACAATATCACGCAGAGAGGAAGCATAGGTGTGAAAAGGATCTATGAAGACAACATCAAACTTCTCACCGCTTTGCGCGAGTTCACCAAATAATTTCTCGCCCGATTCGTCTTCTGTAAAAAAGTCAGTTGGTTCGCCATCAGAAAAATCAGGCGGACGATTATACATAAGCCGAACTCGACGTGAGAATTGCTGCTTATCAACCTGTGAAAATGTAAACCCTGTCGAGGAAGTGCAAATTTCAAGGTAACTTGTATATCCATATCGCTGTGCCAACAACAAAGCCATTTCATACTTACGCATATTTAAGTCCTTCTCTCAATCTGGAAATTAAAAGATGAAATAATTAGGTTCTCCAGGGTTTGCCGTGATGCGTCGCCAGTAGTAGGTCGGATTGGCAATCCGACTTACGCCGCATCGCCATATATGCTGGTTAATCACGGCGATTCCAATGAACCGATAATTATATAACACCATCAAAACGAACTACGACAAGAACACACAGAAAACGCCGATGAAAACCAGCACATATTGAATCAGAAGGCTGTTGATCCATGTGAACTCTCATTTTTTTTCAAAATTATAATCGAATAGCATCGGGAAGCTCTCAAACATAGGTTCACGCTATAATGGTCAGCGATCATAGGAGAATATATGCTTGTCATTGTCAGCGACCTTCATCTGAGCGATGGAACAACATCCAAATCAATTTCGACCAGCGCATTTCAATTATTCGCAAAACGCCTCGGTGAAACGGCGCATTTTTCAGCGCGCCGCAAAGATGGCACATACCAGCCGATTGAAAATGTTGACGTGATCCTGATGGGCGATATCCTCGACCCGCTTCACTCCACACAATGGCTGGATACCGACCCCAGTGACGCAAACTACGTCCGCCCGTGGAGCGATCCGCACAACCCAAATTACGCCAAAAAGCTAATGGAAGTGACCCAGGCCATTCTCGAAAAGAACGCCGAGTCAATGGCCATCCTGCGCCGCTGTGCAAACGGAGAGAGTATCTATTTTGCGCCGGCCGATAGCCGCGGGAATCCTGATTTTCAAAGCAAGGAACGCACACCGCTCAAAGTCCGCTTTCATTATATGGTTGGCAATCACGATTGGTATTATCACCTGCCGGGTCCCGCCTTCGACCAGATCCGTCAGCTGATGATCAACTCGATGGGGTTGAGCAACCCAGCTTCCCCGTTCCCGCATGATGCGGATGAATCCCCACTTTTAAAAGAACTCTTCGAGCGTCATAAAGTCCTTGGGCGTCATGGAGATTGCTACGATAAATTTAATTTCGACCGTGAAAAAGGCCGCGACCACAGCACGCTCGGCGACGCCTTCACTATGGATGTCTGCAATCGTTTTCCAATTGAAGTGCAAAAAAGATACGGCGACAGGCTGCCCGCTGGCATTGTCGACAGCCTCGGCAGAATCGCAAACATCCGCCCCGTGTTGGCCGCGCCGCTTTGGATCAGCGGGCAGATCAAACGTCACGCGGGCGTACATCCCATCGAAGATGAATTAAAAAAAGTATGGGATGAAATCGCCGAGGAATTTCTACAACTCAATTTTGTCCGCCAGGCCGATAAAGCCTTTAAGTTTGATATGGTAGACGCCATGCAATTGATCATCAAAGTTTCAGGGCGCGCCTCCTTCACCACCATCAACGACATCGTGCTTTGGGTGCGTAAAAAAATGTGGGGCGTCAATCATTCCTTTGCAAGCCACGCGCTGCGCGAACCCGCCTTTCTAAAAGATAGCGCACAATACATCATCTACGGGCACACGCATCACTACGAAGTCATTCCACTCGGAACGAATGACGGCGTGCCTTACGCAGAAAGTCAGGTTTATTTCAACGCGGGCACATGGCATTCCTATTACGACCTCGCGATCAGAAATCCGAAAGAACAAAAATTCGTTCCCTATCAGGCGCTCACCTATCTCACTTTTTACGCGCAGAATGAACACGATGGCCGTCAGTTTGAAACATGGTCTGGCGCCTACGCATGATATTGGACGAAGATCACACGCATCTTTCTTTCCGCATCCTGATACTAAAAAAAAGAATTTACTCTGCGCCTCAAATTTTGCGCAGACCTAAAAATCATCACCTGTTTAACTGGAGCAAAAAACTAAAATGATCGCAGGCCTGGACGGACTACGCGCCATCGCATTTCTAATCGTCTTCTTTTTTCACACGCGCAATCTGCCTTTCGGCTGGATGGGCGTGCAATTATTTTTTGTGCTTTCAGGCTTTTTGATCACCGATATTTTATTACGCATGAAAGAGAAACTTCCGCGCCGTGAATTCTTTACGAAATTTTACGGGCGGCGTTTTTTACGCATCTTCCCACTTTATTATTTTTACCTGCTCCTGCTGATCATTTTTATTTTTATTCTGCCGTCTCTCAAACTAAATCTATTGAACGCAGAGATCAATAAAGGGTATCTCAATCAAATCTGGGTGGCTGGATTTTACGTATATGATTTTTTTCACGCCACCACATTCTTTGAAAGAAGCCGCTTCTTCACTCATCTCTGGTCGCTTTCAGTAGAGGAACAATTTTATCTACTCTGGCCCCTGCTTATCTTTCTGACCCCGCGCGAAAGATTCAAGCAGCTATGCCTGACCGCCATCGGGCTGGGATTTATCTTCCGCCTGATCATCACACTCATTTATCGCACACAGGCCTTCCCATTTTTACTGAGTGACCCGCAGCAAGCTGTGAATGTTTTACCTTTTTCACATCTGGATGCGTTTGCCTTTGGCGCGTATATTTCACGTTTTGAATTACCGCGTCCGCGCCTGCAATTGCTGATACTTGCCGTTACAGTTCCCGCGCTTGGCCTGCTGACCGACTTTCTCTCAAAAGGCACGCTAACTCTCGCTCTCGGCTACGACCTGCCAATGACCGGCTACTATAAAGAAGTATGGGGATACACATTGTTGAATTATCTATTTGCAGTACTGATCTACTGCGTGGCACGCACCCATCTTCCAACCAATATTCTGGAAAGTGCGCCCCTGCGCTATCTGGGAAAAATATCCTATGGATTATATGTATATCATTATGGGATCATCGCCATCACTGTGGCGCTTTTCCGTAAATATGATCTGGAATATTCGCTGCGCTCGCCGCAAATGTTCATTGTCAGCATGAGCGCCACACTCCTGATCGCAACCTTAAGTTTTTATCTGCTTGAAAAACCGATTATCAATTTAAAAGACAAGCTATTTCGCGTTTCTGCTTCATAAGCCTTTAAAACTCGCCATATAAAACGATAAACCCGTTTTCATAGATTTTCGCCACTTTGGAAATAGTCCGCGAACTCCTGCATCTTTAGCATTTCACACGTATAATGAAAACTTGGAAACCAAAAAAATGGGCACTGCAGACCTCCACATTCACAGCACCTACTCTTACGACGCAACCACCACAGTTCGCGCCATCCTCAAACAGGCCGCAGACGCGGGATTAAATATCATCGCCGTTACCGACCATGATGAAATTCGCGGCTCGCTGGAAGCGCACGAATTGGCGCCGCAATATGGCATCGAATCCATACCTGGCGCTGAAGTTTCTACAAAAGAAGGTCACCTTGTGGTGCTCTTCGTGAAGCAGCTCCCGCCTGCCGGTCTTTCCCTGGTAGAGACCTTGATCCTGATCGGCAAAATGGGAGGGGTGGCAATTGCGCCGCATCCATTCAACAATTTACCCGGCAGTCTTTCAATGGAAGCGGTGGTGGGGGCACTCACCAACCCGCGCGCCAAAGCCGTACTCAAAGGAATTGAAACTCATAACATGGGCACGCAATCCTTTGATTCAATTGCGCAAAAACTTTCCATTTACCTGCCGCTGGCGAAGATCGCATCCAGTGATGCGCATGTCTACTGGGCGATTGGCGCAGGCCGCACCGAATTCCCCGGCGAAACCGCAGAAGACCTGCGTAAGGCGCTTGAACAAAACACCACGGTTCCCATTCCATATGAAGGTGATCTATCAGCGCGGGCAATTCTCAGCTGGGTGCGCCGCATGACGTTACGCAGGTTCGGGTATGCGTCAGATAGCAGATCAGCAACTCAACCGATCAACACACAAAAAATGACGCAATCCTTTATTCAAAGGTCAAAAAGTAAAAAAATAAAATGACGGCTTTGAAGCCGTCATTTTATTTAATATCAACCCAACTCGCATTCAATCAAGTTTTAAGCGCATACACTTCATATAAGGGTTTTTCAAAACTTGACTCGTTTAATGAAGCCCGGCGTATTCAACTCACGTTCCAGCAGATAGGTGAAATATCCCTGCATCAGAACTTCCGCTTCCTTCTGCACCTCAAAACTGGGATGTGCCCGAGAGGCATCTCTATAACTTGATCTTTGGAAGTGCCGCAAATACTTTAACGTTTCTACCGCTATCTTCATCAGGTTGGGCAAACCCTGTCCACAACGGGGACAGATCACCCCTCCCGCAGTGAACGAGAAAAATTGATCTTCAGGCAATATCTCACGTCCGCAGTTGGCACATTCAAATAATTGCGGACGAAAGCCAACAGCATCCAGCAGCCGCATCTCGTAATAACGAATCGGAAGCCATGCAGTATCCTCCTTTTCAACACGATCCAAAGTTTCCACCAACAACTTGAAGAGTGTGGGATTCCCGCCTTCCTCTTCATAAGAAAACCGATACAGCAATTCAATCACATAAGCCGCATGACCTGTCTTTGTCAAATCATCATGCAAAGGTAGAAATGCGTTTATGGTTTCAGCCTGCGTCACGACCAGCAAATCACGTCCTTTGGCAAGCTGCACCGTAATATGCGTAAAGGGTTGTAAATGCCCCGCCTTGCGCGAGGTAATTTTTCGCGCACCTTTTGCCAGCGCACGCACCATACCCTGCTCGCGCGTATAAAGCGTCAACAAACGATCAGCCTCGCCCCAATCACTATGACGGACAACAACGGCGGTGGCGCGGAAGGAACGGAAGTCTGTCATGGGCAGGGAAAGGATGAACGCTTTGCGTAAAGGATGAAGGATGAATGTTTCGTGATGCGTATTCCGTATTTACTTATTTAACGTCAATAATGGATAAAGAATTTCTACCGCAGAGAACACAGAGAAAAGCACTTAAAAACTCAGCAGACTCTGCGTCTTATTACCCTGCGGGCTGCAGTCAGAATTTGATGTTTTTTGGATCAACAGGGCTTATCCATTATTCACGTTATTTACACTCTTCACAGTAAATGTGCAGGAGTAAATGCTTCAGGCAACAACTCAGAGACTGTCATTTCTTTCTTCAAGTTTCCATTTCCATCAGCAATTAAAACGATCGTATCCAAACCAAATTCTGCCATCACTTGCCTGCATCCGCCGCAGGGAGAGCCGCCGTTATTGGTAACTACTGCGATTACCTCAAACTCAGTCTCACCTTCTGAAACAGCTTTGAAGATCGCCACGCGCTCGGCACACATTGTATGTGGATAGGCCGCATTCTCAACATTCACCCCCGTATAAATACGGCCGGTCTTGGTCTGCAACGCCGCGCCGACTTGATAATTTGAATATGGCACGTAGGCAAGTTTACGCGCTGCATTGGCAAGTTTAATCAATGCCTGTCGTTGTTCATTTGTTAGACTCATTTTTCACCAACCTACCAATTTACTTTTTTATTTTTCTTTCCAGTTTCTTAATGGCACGCGCCGGCATACCCACCACAAGCGTATCCTCAGCCACATTCCTGGTCACTACCGCGCCCGCCCCCGTGCGCGCGCCTGCACCGATCTTCAATGGCGCCACCAGCATGGTATCGGAACCAATAAAAACATCCTCACCAATTTCAGTGGCATGTTTCTTTTCGCCATCATAGTTGCAGGTAATTGTCCCTGCGCCAATATTGGTATTCGCGCCAATTTGCGCATTGCCAATATATGAGAAATGTCCCATCTTCACGCCGTCTGCCAGATGAGAATCTTTTACCTCGCCAAAATTTCCCATATGCACGTGGCTTCCCAAATGCGCGCCTTTTCGTAAGCGTGCAAATGGCCCCATATCCACATAGTCTTCAAGTATTGCACTTTCCATTACAGAAGCAAGCACCTTGCAGTGACTTCCAATTTTCGAATCATAAATAATGGAATTTGGACCAATAACATTAGCTTCGCCAATTTTTGTTTCACCATGCAGATATGTATTCGGCATAATGAGTGTGTCTTTGCCGATACTCACCCCAACTTCAATATAGGTGGAAGCGGGGTCAATCATCGTCACGCCATTCAACATGTGCTGTTGATTAATACGCATCCGCATTGCCGTTTCCACTTCTGAAAGATGCACACGCGTATTAACTCCGATGGTCTCTTCCACATCATCCATTACGGTCGCTTGAACAGCCAGCCCATCTTTAGACGCCAACTCAATTGCATCTGTTAAGTAATATTCGCCTTTTTTTGGATTTTTTGGAATGCGACTCAACGCATCCCATAACCAGTTGGCATCAAAACAATAGCCGCCCACGTTCAACTCCTTGACCTGTAACTGCTCGGCCGTCGCGACATATTCCTCCACGATGGCACCCACCGTCCCGTCTGCATTGCGAATGATGCGCCCAAACCCGCGCGGATCGTTCGCAACAACGGTCAACATTGAAATGGGACCTGCATTATTTTTTTGAGTTTCAACAAGTTTTTGTAAAGTCTCGCCGCGCAGCAATGGCATATCGCTATAACAAACAACAACCAGGTCAGTATTCCCTTTTAATAAAGACTCTGCCTGCATCACAGCATGGCCTGTACCCAACAGCGGCTCCTGCAAAACAGTACCCGCTAAATCTCCAAGATATTCGGTTACTTGATCTGCGCCATGACCAACCACCACAAGCGGCTTCTCCGTTGTCGATTGGCGGATGGCTTCCAACGCGTGCCAGATCATCGGCTTCCCTGCAATAGGATGTAAAACCTTGGGCAGGTTGGATTTCATGCGTGTGCCTTGCCCAGCGGCAAGTAAAATTGCAGTCACTCTCATGCGTATCACCTCAACAATGGATTAAAACATAAACAGGATTCGCACCGGCGGAAGCCCGCGCTGTGCAAATCCTGTTTAGAAAAGAAGCCCCGCTTAAGCGGGGGATGTCAGGCTGGGGCACCTGGATTCGAACCAAGATCCACAGCTCCAAAGGCTGGTGTGCTGCCGTTGCACCATGCCCCAGTGCGGGCAAAATTGTATCACAATTTTTTTATTTTCCATCTCCTGGAATTAGCCCCAATTTACGGGCTTCCTCCAAAGAGATTACTTCCGAATTGGCTGGTTTACTGCCATGTTTTTCAGCAGCTTGATTCCAAAAGTCATCCATATCATTTGTTTTTTCTTTTTTCGCAGCAGCGCCATTTAACAATGCTTCCATTTCCGGTGAAGGCGGCGCTTCTGCGGCTCTTTCCAACGGTCTTTTCGCAAACTGAGTCGGAACATCGGTTGAAGCAGGAATATCTTTTCGGGCGGGTGAATGCAATTCTCCAGTTGCGCCCATCGATTTGAGAGATTTTTCAAGCTGCTTTCGTAAAGCAAGCAGGGAATCTACAGTTTCAAGGATATGCTCCTGACTAGCCAGGCCATTTCCTGCGACCAGTAAAGCATACAAAGGTGTAACGGGAATAAAAAGCAAATCGTGGTCGCCGCCGCTAAAAATATGATACGAAGTCAGGGTTTCCTGATGGTTATAACGCACAACTTTTAGACTCGCGCCATGAATCGCCATCAACGCGGAAATAAGCGAAAGTTCCATACTGTCATCGCGCAGTTTACCAGTGCGCGCCTGAACAAGTCCGCGGTCATTAAGTAGAAACACAGCCTCAGCTTTAATATCCTGCCTGAAATTAGCGAGCAAATCAGAGATTCGAGTGTGACGTTCTTCAACTTTCGGCTCTGTCTTTTCAGGAGGAAAAATAGTTTGGACAAGACCAAGGCTGCGCTCCACGACATCCAAAAAATCTGCCAGTGGAATTGGTTTATCAAAGACAGCCAGCGCCCCGGCATTAAGCATTTCTTCGCGTATTTTTCGTTCTGTGGTGCCGCTAATGAGGATCACCTTTGCTTCCGGATGGCGCACACGCACTTTGTGCATAAGTTCAATACCGCTCATTCCTGGAAGTTTATAATCTGTGATCAACAAGTCAATTTTATGCCGCGAAGATTCAAGCAAAGCCTCTTCGCCTGATGGGGATTCAAATATTTTCACATCTGCATTCTTGAGCGTTTCAAGCGTGGAACGCAACAGGCGCAAAATATCACGTTGGTCATCAACAATTAAAATATTACCCATCATATACCTACTTTGCCATCCAGCAAGCCACCCAATGACTGGGCGCAGCTTCGCGGAACTCGGGTTCCTGCTCGGAACAAATCTTATCTGCAATCGGACAGCGCGGATGAAAGCGGCAACCCTTCGGCGGATTTAACGGACTGGGCACATCGCCCTTAAGCACTTCGCGTGAACGCTTGAGGCGCGGGTCTGGAATCGGAATGGCAGACATCAGCGCCTTCGTATACGGGTGCAAAGGCTCTCGAAATAAGTCTTCACGCGTGGCCAATTCCACCATTTTACCGAGATACATCACAGCCACACGGTCTGAGATATGTTCCACCACGCTCAAGTTATGGGCAATGAAAAGATAAGTAAGACCAAATTCTTTTTGCAGGTCTTTCAAAATATTGAGCACCTGAGATTGAATGGACACATCCAAAGCAGAGACAGGCTCATCACAAATAATAAAATTAGGACGCAAGGCCAGCGCGCGCGCGATGCCAATACGTTGACGTTGGCCGCCTGAAAATTCATGTGGATAGCGGCGCGCGTGATAATCTTCAAGACCTACTTTCCTAAGTGTCTCGATCATAAGATCGTATCGTTCCTGACGAGATCCTATTTTATGGATATGCAGCCCTTCCATCACAGACTCGCCAATCGGCACGCGCGGATCAAGCGATGCATATGGGTCTTGAAAAATAATCTGCATATGGCGGCGCACATCTTTAAGCTCACTGCCGCGCAGCTTCAAGACATCCTTATTGTCGTAATGGACAGAACCCGAGGTCGGCTCCACCAATCGCAGCATGGAACGCCCAATCGTAGTTTTCCCGCAGCCCGATTCACCCACCATGCCAAGGGTTTCACCTTTTTTAACCGTGAACGAAACATCGTCCACAGCTTTTACCCAATTCACCACGCGCTGCATCAACCCGGCGCGTACCGGGAAATACTTAACCAGATGTTGAACTTCCACCAAATCTTCTTCTTTATGCGGCTCTGCCATTTGACTCATACCTGTTTGCTCCGAAGCAATCTATACTCTATTTTTGTTATATGGATAACCCATCTCAGGTTAATAAGAAATTATATTGCCTGCAATGGCGCTTGATGACCTTCAGCATTTTGATACAGCCAACAACGCACCAAATGACCAGGAGCAGCTTCTGCGAGGCTGGGTTTCACATCTGTGCAGATCTTCAATCCAAATTTTTCGCGGGCAGTGCAGCGCGGCGCGAAGCGGCAACCGGGTGGCAAATTCACCAAGTTCGGCACAGAGCCAGGAATCACATCCAGCCGTTCTTTAAGCTGACCCAAAACAGGAATGGAACCGATCAAACCCTGTGTATACGGATGCAAAGGCTGTTCAAAAAGCAGATTCACATCCGCCTGTTCCACCACTTCACCTGCATACATCACCGCCACACGCTCTGCCATTTCAGCCACCACACCAAGATCATGGGTAATCAAAATAACAGACGTGCCCATCTTCGAACTCAAATCACGCATCAAATCGAGGATTTGCGCCTGAATGGTCACATCCAAAGCGGTCGTTGGCTCATCTGCGATTAACAACTCCGGCACACAAGCCAGCGCCATCGCGATCATCACACGCTGCGCCATCCCGCCTGAAAGCTCATGCGGATATGCCTCAGCGCGGCGTTCCGCATCCGGAATACCGACCATCTTCAACAACTCAATGGCGCGCTTCTTGCCCGCATCCGCGCCAAAGTCTTTATGAATATTTAATACTTCCGCGATTTGGTCATCCACCTGAAAGACAGGGTTCAATGCAGTTTGCGGCTGTTGAAAGATCATTGAAATCTTATTACCGCGCACCTTGGTCATTTCAGATTCAGAAATCTCTAAAAGATTTTTACCGGCGAATAAAATTTCCCCTTCGGTTATCTTACCTGGCGGCGCGATCAAGCGCATAATCGAAAGCGAAGTGACGCTCTTACCGCAGCCAGATTCACCCACAATGCCCAACACCTCACCAGGATACACCTCAAAACTTACACCATCTACAGCGCTGACGACACCGTCTTCGGTATAAAAATATGTCTTCAGATTGCGAACTTCCAACAAAGGCTTCTGATCGGTCTTTGCCACATTTGGCTCCTGAAATAAGAATTGTTTGATTATAGCAAAGTTTAGGGGGAAGGCATAGCATAGGACGGCGCGCCATACAAACCGCTCCAGCCATTGCGTATATTTTGAACAGGATATGAAAGATTACGATACACATCAGCCCGCGCCACCGTAAACAAAGGCAGAAACGGCAGCTCAGATAACAACGCAGATTCAACCTGCTGGATGGAACTCCTCGCTGCGCCCAAATTAGACTCAACTCCAAACGCATCGCACGTAGACGTGAACCTGCTGCTGTTATACAAGAACAGAGTCTGCCCCCCGACCCATTCACATACATACGCTGGATATTCACTCAAACGCCAGCCCATCATAGCCATGTCATATTTTTGCGAACTGTAAACCGCGTACACAATATCATTCAGGCTCACTTCCTGCGCAGAAAATGAGATGCCCAAATACTGCGCTTGCTCTGCGATATATTTCGCAGCGGCATATCGTAGAGCATCCTCATCCTTTGACGGCGCAAGCAGGTTAACATGCGGGAAAGACTCCCCGCTTGATAATAATAAATTTTGACCTACGCGGTCCGCATTGGGTTCCTGTCCCCATGAATAACCAGCATCTTTTAGTAATTTCACCGCATACGCAATCCGTGTTGACGCATCCATACCGGTACAGGCATTTTTTATATTCGAGTCGTGCCACTGTGAAGAAAGTATAAAAGAGTCCAAGGGCACAGCCATATTTTGTAAAATAGCAGAGGCGAGCAGGCTGCGATCAATCATACAGTCGAGCGCAGCGCGGAAGGCCGGGTCAGCGAGTTGCGCATTCAATGGATTGAAGACCAGAAAGCGCGCGCGATCACTGGGATAATATTTTGCATCTGCCAGATCACTGCCTATTTCATTTGGTGAAAGGACAAAATCCACTTCATTATTTTGGAACGCGCTCAAAGCGGAGGCTTCATTTTCAAAACCGCGATATACAGCGCGGTCGAAATTCGGCATTCCAAATGGGAAATCAGGATTGACGACATTCGTCCATACGCTGGTTGTTTCTCCGCCGGGCATCCATACTCCCAGCATTGGCTCATCGGTATCTTCCAGTTGATACAATTTCTGGTGGGCGGTTCGTACGACTGAGGCATCGTCTTCTAATAATTTATCAAGGTTATTCTGAGCAAATCCAAGTTCGGCAGTTCTGCGAACAAGGTTGCCTTCAAGCTGACGATCTTCCTGCCCGGTAATTCTTATGGCGACAGCCTTTGCAGTGAGATCATTTACAGAACTTTGAATAGAAGCAAGATACCTACGTGCTTCTTCAATTTGAGTCCGCGATTCTTCGGAGGGTAAAGCGCTCTTAATATTTGAAATCAGAGGTTCCCAAAAAGCTTTTTGTACAATCGGGGATTGCAACGCGCCATACTGCCAAACCCCCACGTTGGGTTTTTGTTTGAAAAAATATTTCACCGTATTCACGTCTATAACTTCGGCGCGGAGGAGGTAATCGGGTGAATAATATGTATGCCAATTATATCCAAGCTCGAAGGCGAGCACGGTGTTGACGGTGAAAGCCACATCTTCAGCGGTAAATGGAGAGCCATCTGTCCACTTTAGATCTGTGCGGAGTGTTACGCTGGCAGAATATAACCCGTCAGCCTGAGTCACTTCAGAGGGTATCCCGTCTGCGGCAAAAGGCTGGAACGAAGAATCCTGAGGGACAATATGATATAGGCGCGGCCAATACTCAGAATATATTGCGTAGTTGGCATAACTTGCGCCTGCTTCATCAAATAAAGCCCATACGTTTACAGCGTGCGGTTGGCCGATCAATGCGAATCGAATTTCAGGAGCGTGCGCGGGCGGCGGGGCTTCTGTGGGGGAGGGAATGCTTGTTGGCTCTGCCACAGAAGCAGGCTGAGGTACGCAGGATGCGAGTAGAAGAGTCAGAAAAAGCGCGGCCCTTATGGGAGAGAGACGGCTCATTAATTCTGGCAAGCCTCGCCCTTGTCAATCGCTTCAATGTTCCAGAGCGGGTTGGCGCTTGCATCCAGATCAAAGTGACAGATATCCGGGCGGGCGGCGGCAACTCGCAGACGATAATAAAGCGGGATGGCGGGAAGTTCGGTTGAAAAAAGAACCTGCGTTTGGCGGTACGCATTGACATAGGCTTGTTCATCGGGCAGGGATATTTGCGCGCTGCGGCAAGCAGCATCAAACTCTTGATTGGAGTAGCCTGTTACGTTCGTGCCGATCCATGAGTTGGCTGCGGTGGGAATCTGATTGGTAGTGAACCAACCGCAGGGAGGTTCAATGCTGTTAACGCCCATGGCATATTCGATCAGGTCAAAGCGGCGGCCAAAGAGCAGGCCTTCGGGGCCGGAGGCATACAGGTCGTTTTGCGAAAAATATTGTATGTTGAGTCCTATGCCGCATTGGGCGAGTGATTTTTGAAGAATATCAACCACCTGCCTGCGTTGAGTGGCGCTGGTGGTGTAATAATTAAGTTGTAAAGGTGTGCCCGCGGCCACGTTGGTAACGGTCACTGCCTGTCGCGGCGTTGCGGGATTGCCATCGGTATCTTTCCAGCCAGCCTGTTCGAGGAGTGAGATGCCGGTGGTAGGGTCAAATGGAATCGGTTCGATGTTTGGGTCGTATAAAGGATGCCCAACAGGAATGTATGTTGTGGGTATGGTAGTGAGTCCGAAGAGGATATTGTTTATAACCGATTGACGATCAAGACAATACGCAATGCCCTGGCGGGTGTGCGCGTCGGAAAAAATATCCTGACGATCTTTTTGAAAGTTTGTATCGTAGCCATCATCATACGCGGCTGGCTTTGTGCCAAGTCCCAGCCATTCAATGGTCATACCGGGCGCGAAGAAGGCCTGCGCCTGTTCGCCTGTTTGCATTTCCTGCAAGAGGCCGGCTTGATTATCAAGCCGAATGGTTGGGTCTAGGATATCGCAGCGACCCGCGACCAATTCACTTAAAGCGGTGTTGGGGTCTGCGATGAAGCGGAAGGAAAGTGTATCAAATTTTGGGTATCCATCTGCGGCGCGGAAATAATACGGATTTTTCGTCATTGTGATGTGATCGCCTGCGATCCATTCCTGAACCATGTAAGGACCCCAACCGATGGGCGAACGTGAGGCGATATCAATTGTGGGTAGTTCGCTGGCAGAGAATCCGCTCCACAAATGTTTTGGCGCGGGCGCCCAGAAGTTGGTGAAGTAGGCGGTATCGATAAAGCCGGGCTTGCCCCACCATTGGACAGTTTGCGCGTCGGCGGCTTCGTAGGTTTGTGTACGGTCGAGCAGAAATATATTTGCGATTGAGCTTGCATCGCTGGCGAGTTCGAAGGCATAGATCGAGTCGTCGGATGTGAGCGGTGTGCCATCTGCCCAGGTGAGGTCTGGGCGCAGACGAAAGGTGACGATCATTTGATCCATTTCAAGTGGAGTGGTGCCGTCGTAGGTGATGACACAATCATCGCCGCGACATCCAGCAGGGCGGATGCGTGTGCCCTGCTTGAGCAGAACGAGATTCCCATCCGCGTCTACAATTTGACCGCCAACTTGAATCGGCGTGCTGATGATTTGTGCGTCGCCGTTTTCAATGGAAGGCAGTTGTGTAAGGATGACGGGCTGGTATTCATATCCGACGGTGTCAATCGGGCCGTCGTTGATGGAAGCCAGAACACTGCGCGCGGCGGCGTTCGGTCCGCCGAAGGGGTAGAGGGTGTTGGGTTCCTGTCCCAGGCAAACGGTCAATGCACTTGGCAAAGGGGTGGCGGTGGGTAAAGGGATCGGAGTATCCGATGGGGCAATGGTTGCTTCAGGCTGGGAAGACGGAAACCCGCAGGCGGTGGTCAGTATGAAAAAGATAAAAGCAAAAGACAATACGATTGACAATTTTTTGGATGGGGTCATGGGGATATCCTTTTTTGAGGAAAGCATGTGTCAATTATACAAGCAAGCCGCCCATATGGGCGGCTTGCTTGTATAAAATTTATTTTTTTCTGAGTATCCTCAAAAAGACCAAAAGGAGTATCAGGATCGTAAACCCAATCGCAACAAAAAGAATCGGGGATGCTGAAGGGCTATAAGCGGGGGCAGGCTGAGGGGTGGAAGTCGCTGGGGGTGGGCCGACCAGAATAAGGTTTGCGTTGGATACGTTTAATTCATCGTGAGCGGGCCAGAGATTATTTTCACGCAGGAGAAAGGCAGTAATCTGCCAGGTCTCTTCTTCGGCCAGGCTGCCTGGCTTCCAATAGGGCATGGTAGCAAAGATATAAGAACGTAAAGCTGCCGCATTGGAAAATTTTTGCAGGGTGGCCGGGCCCATAATGGGCGGAATATATTTCGGGATGGTGAAGCCGTTGTCGTAAGGTTGATTGCCATGACAACCTGAGGTCCAGCAGTTTTGTTCTTCTAGCGGATATGTTAAGCGAAATTCATCTGTTAATCCCTGTCCAATATCACCATGACAGGGCAGGCAGCTCAGCCAATATACTTGCGCTCCACGATCTGCTTGAGAAGGTGAAGCTGGGAGCGTGGGTTCAGCGAGACGGTCTGGGGTTGGAGTGGTCTGTAACAAAGCTGTTCCCTCCTGGAAGAGGGCTGCTGTTAAGAGCAATGCCAATCCAAGAGGGAACAGGATGAGACGTAAAAGGGATTTTGTTGAGGGCACGAAAGCGATCAGGATCTACCGCGCATGCGTGGATCGAGTACATCACGCAAGGCATCGCCGACAAGATTCCAACCAAGCACAAAAAAGACGATGGTTAAGCCAGGGAACACAATGATATACCAATATGTATTCAGGCTGGTGATCCAACTGCGGGCAAAGGAAAGAATTTGTCCCCAGTCTGCGTAGCCCACTTCCACACCGACACCGAGGAAGGAAAGACCTGCAAAAGAGAGGGTGACATCACCGATGGCAAGAGTGGCAAGTACCAGTGTGGGGAAGATCGCGTTCGGGATAATGTGGCGGAAAAGGATCTGGCTGTCTTTGACGCCAATCACGCGGGCGGCCATGACGTAGTCACGTTCTTTAAGGGACAAAATATCACCGCGAATAATACGGGCGTATCCCATCCAGCCAAATGCAATCAATGCCACCATGGTAGGTAATAGACTTTGCCCCATGATCGGGACGAGCACGGCGGCCATAATCAACGCGGCAAGAATGAATGGTAATGTGAGGAAAACATCCACAATGCGCATGATAAGGTTATCGACCCAGCCACCATAGTAAGCCGAAACACTGCCGATGACAATACCGATCAGGAAGGTGGCAATGGTAACAATGAGACCTGTCTTGAACGCGGTACGTGTGCCCCAGATAGTGGCATAGTAAATATCATACTGGCCCTGAGCAGTTCCCATAATATGAACCCAATTATCCGTTTTCATAATTGGCTTCCACCAGAATGGGATGGCCGGGGCGTTCTTTTTCCATTCGGTTCCCGGGGGCTGCGGGTCGGCTTTGAAACCGTCACGTGGGATTCTATAGGGATCACCTTTTTCTGAAGGCGGCGCAAGTACAGGCGCAAAAATGGCGATCAGAATAAAAAAGGATAGAAAGCCCAAGCCTACGATTGAAGCAGGGGTTTTGAAAAGGCCAACAACAATACGATAGTTGTCAGGGCCGAGGAAACGCTCCAACCAACTGATCTTACGGGCAGCCAGAGAGTCTTTTAATAAACTATTATCGCCAGTGGGTTTTGCTAAAGCCATTGCACACCTCTTAAGATAATCTCACGCGTGGATCAATGAATGCATACATGATATCCACGACCAGATTGGAAATAATTAGAATGATTCCGTTGAAAACGGTAAACCCAAGAACTGTAATTACATCCAGTTGCGCAGCGGACTTCGCGGCTGCAGCGCCAATACCGGGGTAATTAAAGACGGTTTCTGTGATGACAACACCGCCCAACAAACCTACTATACTAAAACCTGCCAGAGTGGTGACGGGAAGCATGGCGTTGGGACGAGCATGTTTGTTGATAACATCGCGTTCGGGAAGTCCCTTGGCACGCGCGGTGGTTACATATTCCATGCGTAAAGTTTCCAACATGGAGGAACGGGTAACCCGCAGGAATGTAGCCCAACTAATATAAGACAATGTAAGAATGGGCAGGAACATATGCTTGAGCACATCTAGAAACACATCAAAACGCCCGTTCAAAAGACTGTCAATGCTTAACAAGGATGTATAGCGGATGAATGATTCTGCTGAGACAATACGATTCATATCATCAGAGATGCGGCCAGGCGGGAACCAGCCCAAATTTGCATAGAAAAGCATTAATGCCAAAAGCCCAAACACAAAGGTTGGAAACGAGGTACCGATAATGCTGAAAATACGCGCAGCCTGATCAAATGGTTTGTTGTGATGCACCGCAGCCTGCACACCCAGCCAAATCCCCACAAAAATAACCGGAGCGATGGCCCATAAGGTCAGGTCAAGGGTGTTGGGAAAACGAGTTTTAATCAAGTCAATCACGGGCTGGCTGTTGGTACGTGAGTAGCCGAAATCACCAAACATAATTCCACCAGAGCGTTCTCCGGAATTGGAATCGACATGTCCAAACATCCAGCGCCAGTATTGAATATAAACGGGTTGATCCAACCCATATTTCTTAATAATGCCTATTACCTGCGCTTCAGATTTAGGGGTATCTCGCACATAGAGGGCAGAACGTTCCACCGGGCTGAGAAACTGCAGCATGGCAAATATTAATATTGTTACCCCAAATAAAAGTACCGGCACCATCAACAATCGGCGAATAATATAAGTGGTCATTCATCAATCTCCTAAATTTATGGTTGCACTCTCTCAATTGCAATGAATTTTTTCATTGCAATCCACAAAGAACAACTTGTGGAGATGGAGGGGTCTGTTTCCAGACCCCTCCATTTTTATTACATGGTCGTTCTACACGGGCAAACTAATACTAATCCTTGTAGATCGGGTAGAAGTAGGTACCTGGGAAGAGCGGGTTGCGGACCCAGCCGTGTGTATAGCGTGGGGTAAAGCCGTGGCTGGTTGAAGTCGCGAGCAAAATATTCGGGGCGAAATCATAGACCAGTTGGTTCACTTGCTGATAGAGCACATCGCGCTTGGCAGGATCAGTCTCGCGAACACCTTCGTTAAGCAAAGGTATGATTGAGGCTTGGAAGTCATCCGGCAAATTCTGGCGGACGGCGAAGGTTGTCATCAAGTAAGGAACATACCAGTTATGTGGATCGTGAATATCTTCGGTCCAACCACTGATGGTCAAAGGCAATTCCTGGGCGCGGAAGGAGCGCAAGAAAGCAGGCCATGGCAAACCACGGGTTTCGATCAGGAAAAGTTCGTTGATGCTGCCAATTTGAGCCGCAAGAATTTCGGCAACGGTCTGGCGAGTGGTGTTACCCTGATTGTAGGTGGCAGAGAAGCGGAAGCCGGTTGTCCAGATGTCGCCTTCGGGATCTTCACCAGCGGCAATACCATCTTTATCAACGTCGGCAAGTTTGAATTCTTCTTCGCACTTGGCCATATCGTTCTGGTAATAAGGAGCATCTTCGCTCCAACCAGGCATACCAGGTACTACGAGTGCCTTGGCTTGCAAAGCTTCACCCTTGAAGACATCGTTGACATAAGCATCCCAGTCAAAGCAGTAATTGAAGGCTTTGCGGATGTGGATATCATTGAAGAAATCAGTGGGGATACCGTTGCCATCCAACTTACCAGAACCAATGTAGTTATTGGAACCATCGGGGTTGGAAATGTCAAAGATGAAGAAGATATCGGTGCGGGAAACGCCTGGGCGGCCAAGGGTCACACGTAAAGGCTGTGCTTCGTCATTCACTTCACAGTCATACTGACCAGCAGCTTCGTTCCAGTTACAGGTTTCACCAACAAGGGCGTCCATTTGGGCGCGGTCATCGGTATTTACGTCAATGGTATCAGCATCGCCAGCTTGAAGCATGGCGAAGCGGGTGCCGAACTCAGCAACGTTCTTGAAGATCACGCGCTCGAGTTTGGCAGGTCCCTGCCAATATTCATCGTTACGAACAAAGACGGTCTCTTCACCTGGAGCATATTTCTCAAGTTTGAAGGGGCCAGTTCCGTTGGCAAGGTAGTTGATCGGGTTGTTCTCAGGAGTCATGGCATAGAATTTCTGCCAGGTATCGCAGGAACCATCCCAACCACCATTGGCGGCAACCCAATCAGAATCGAGAGGGGAACCCCATTGCTGGGAGATTGTGGCGAGCCAAGGACCCCAAGGTTCAGAGAGAGTCATGGTAACGGTGCCAGCGGCATCGTCAGCAACGAAAGCGGACTTAATACGTTCGCAAGCGGCAACAAGAATAGCGGGGTCTACAGCGCCAAGTGCTTCGACATCATCCTGATACTTGCCTTCAATACCGGCAAGTTCTTCTTCAGAGAGGCCATCAGCAATGGCTTCCACGCCGTTCACTTCTGCAACTTCCACCAATTGGGAAACATCAGCAGAACCAACACCGAAGACAGGTTCAAACATCAGGAATTGGGGAGAATCTCCACCACCCTGCAATAAACCACGGGCGAAGGAATAAGCAACATCAGAAGCGGTGAAATCAGCGCCATCGTGGAACTTCACACCAGAGCGGATCTTGAAGGTGTAGGTCTTTCCATCTTCAGAGATTTCCCAGGATTCAGCCAGGCCAGGAAGGTAGGCATCAGTCTTCTCGCCTTCGAGTTGAATAAGGCGATCATAAACATTGATGAGTACTTCACCGCCCTGTGTTTCATAGTCATAGGCAGGGTCGAAGCTATCGGGTTCACCGAAGCTGGCATCCACAAAAGTTGTGGGGTCTTTGGATTTAAAACCGGCATCAGCCGCAGGGGCTTCAGTCGCGCCAGTAGCAGGGGCTTCAGTTGCACCAGTAGCAGGGGCTGCTGTGGGGGCCGCGCCGCCGCCGCAGGCTGAAAGAGCCATGCTGGCGATGACAAGAAGGCTAAGTAAAGCAAATAATTTACGCATCTTTCTTCTCCTCAAGAATTTAGAAGGTTTTGAATTACAAATATATAGTGATTGACAATGGACTTACATTACCTATATTTTACCTACCGACAACCACCTCCTTTTAAAAGATTTGAAAACTATTTAACCAAATGACAAGCCACAAAGTGACCTGGGGTTACTTCACGAAAATCTGGCCTTGACTCAGCGCAGACTTTTTCTGCAATCGGGCAGCGGGTGCGGAAACGGCAGCCTGAAGGTGGGTTGACTGGCGATGGTACATCCCCTTCAAGAATCACGCGTCGGCGTTTCGCGTCTGCAACAGGGTCTGGAATTGGAATCGCAGAGAGCAAAGCCTGGGTATAAGGATGAAATGGCGAATGATACAGATCATCGCGATCAGCCAGTTCCATAATCACGCCCAAATACATAACAGCCACCCGCTTGCTGATATGTCGTACCATGGAAAGGTCATGGGCAATGAACAGATAAGTGAGATTAAATTGCTCCTGCAAATCTTCCAGCAGGTTGACCACCTGCGCCTGAATCGAAACATCCAAGGCAGAGATAGGTTCATCACAAACGATAAAAGAGGGTTGAAGCGCCAACGCGCGCGCAATACCAATACGTTGTCGTTGGCCGCCCGAAAACTCATGTGGATAGCGTGAAGCAAAGGCCGGGTTCAAATTCACCAATTCAAGCAAATGCGCAACCCGTTCCTGAATTTCCTTGCCAGTACCCACATTATGTACCATCATGGGTTCGGCCACAATATCAGCAACCGTCATACGAGGATTCAAACTTGCGTATGGATCCTGAAAGATCATTTGGATCTTACGGCGAGTCTTACGCATTTCTTCTTTTTTTAATGCGACCAGATCAACACCGTCAAAGATCACATTACCGGCAGTTGGTTTGTATAACTGTAAAATCGTTCTACCCGTTGTGGATTTTCCGCAGCCTGATTCGCCCACAAGTCCCAGCGTCTCGCCGCGCTTTACTTCAAATGAAACACCATCCACAGCATGGACAGCACCCGCCTGACGCTGAAGCACGCCGCGATAAATGGGGAAATGCATCTTTAGGTCTTCAACCTTCAATAAGGTTTCGTTGGTATCTTGTGTGCTCATTAGCGATTTCTCCCCGTCTTCGTATCCACCCAACAAGCAACACGATGCTCGTTTGAAATGGGTTCAAGCATGGGATTTTCCTTCCAGCATTTTTCCATCGCCCACTTGCAACGCGGCGCAAACGGACACGCAGTCGGCTTTTGATATAAAACAGGCGGCTGACCATCAATCGAAAATAATCGGTCGTGCTCAATTTCATCCACACGCGGCAGGCTTCCCAACAGCCCCAAAGTATATGGATGGGAAGGATTTGCAAACAGGTCATTCACAGAGGCTTCTTCAATGATAAAGCCGCCATACATAACCACCACTCGATGAGCAATACCAGCCACCACACCCAGATCATGTGTGATCCAAATAATAGACATGCCCAACTCTTCACGTAAGCGTTTCACCAACTCCATGATCTGTGCTTGAATGGTCACATCCAGAGCAGTGGTGGGTTCATCCGCGATCAAAATCTGCGGACTGCAGGAAAGCGCCATGGCAATCATCACACGCTGACGCATACCGCCGGAATACTGATGAGGATAATCGTTAAGCCGATCCTTGGCATTTGGAATACCCACCAAAGTCAACAACTCAGCCGCGCGTTCCTGCGCCTGATGCTTGGTCATGCCAATATGCAGCATCAACGGTTCTTCCAGTTGACGTCCGATTGTCAACACTGGATTCAAAGAAGTCATCGGGTCCTGGAAAACCATACCGATCTGTGCGCCGCGTACATGGCGAATTTCTTCTTTTGACATCTTAAGCAGATCCTGACCAAAAAAGAATGCCTCCCCCGCAACCACTTTTCCTGGAGGGGATGGAATCAACCCCAGCACAGAGAGCATGGTTACACTCTTGCCGCAACCACTCTCACCTACCACCCCCAGCGTCTCACCTTCCTTCAAACCAAAGGAGACACCATTTACAGCATGAACAATCCCATCGGGAGTCTTGAATTGAGTTTCAAGCCCTTTAATATCTAATAAAAGATCAGGCATCCGCGAGGTCCTTTTCTACATTGGGATAACTACAGTTACATACAAGCAAATCAATTATACCTAATTCTTGAGGGGCGTCAACATAACACTCCTCAAAGACGGGTTTTTCAATCGAATTGACCTATAACTTACCCTTAAAATAGTAATCAAACACCCCCCTAGAGGACTGTTTTTGCCTCGCCCGCCTTTAGGAATACCAATCACGCCCGCAACGTGACTGAAAACTGACTCGCCCAAATCAGCATTTTCGCCGCCGAAGCCGAATTTCAACATCCTGTATCATCAATGCCTGCGCACCTGCAATGAGATATTACATTCAGAGTTGACAACCCATCTTACCTAACATAGAATCGAAAATGCCATTCATTCAACCCTTTCTCAAGGAGAATACCATGCTCAAAGAATTCAAAGAATTTGTCTTGCGCGGAAACGTACTGGATCTCGCTGTGGCGGTCATCATCGGCGGCGCATTTGGCAAGATCATTGGTTCACTTGTAAATGACATCCTCATGCCTCTCATCGGATTAATTCTGGGCGGCGTGAATTTCAGCGAACTGTCCTTCACATTTGGAGCAGCCGTTATCAAATGGGGCGCATTCGTCCAAACCATCATGGACTTCCTTGTTATTGCATTTGTCATCTTCATGATCGTAAAAGTTGCGAATAATATGAAGAAAGCACCTGCCCCTGCAGAACCCATCATAAAAGAATGCCCGCACTGCTACAGCGTCATTGCCATAAAAGCCACACGCTGCCCAAACTGCACCTCTGAACTACAGTAAGTGAACAGCGATATTCGATAGTCGAGAATCGGGATTCGTGATCGAAAGGATTACCAGTCCCGATTCTCGACTAATCAAAATCGAATACCGAATTATCGAATATCAAAATGGATTTTCTCGATAAACTAAACCCGCAACAACGTCAAGCTGTCACAGCCGCCGATGGACCCGTTTTGGTCGTAGCAGGCCCGGGGTCCGGTAAGACGCGTGTATTAACTCAGCGCATCGCCTATCTGATCGCGTCCGTCGGAGTCCGCCCGTGGAACATCCTCGCGGTCACATTCACCAATAAAGCCGCGAAGGAAATGGACTTGCGCGTGAAGGCCATGCTGAACGATCAGGCCACGGACGGCATCATGCTTGGCACCTTCCACTCGATTTGCGCGCGCATTTTGCGGCGTGAAGTGGAACATCTTCCGCTTGAATCGAATTTCGTGATCTTTGATTCCGACGATCAGGAGCGCATTGTCAAAAGTATCATCAAAGAATTTAACTTAAACGACAAGTTGTATCGCGCCGCGAGCATTCACGCCGCGATCTCACGCGCAAAAAACGAATTGCTCGGCCCCGATGAATATCCAATCAACACCTATCGTGATGAAGTTGTAAAACGTGTGTACGTTGAATATCAAAAACGCCTGATTGCCAGCAACGCTGTGGACTTTGATGACCTGCTCGTGTACACCGCGCGCCTGTTGGAAGACAACCCCGCCGTGCGGGATAAATACGCGCAAAGATTCAGACATGTGTTGGTGGATGAATTTCAAGATACCAACCTCGCGCAATATGCGCTGGTCAAACAACTCGCTTCCCACCATAAGAATATTTTCTGCGTGGGCGATCCCGATCAATCTGTCTACGCGTGGCGCGGCGCGGACTATCGCAACCTGAAAAAGTTTGAGGAGGATTTTCCCGAAGCCGAAGTGGTCTTGCTCGAACAAAATTATCGCTCGCATCAAAACATTCTGGATGCCGCCATGAGTGTGATTAATAAAGCACGCACACCGAACCGCATCAAGAAAAAACTTTTTAGTGACCGCGGCCCCGGTGAAAAAATTCTTTTCCACGAAGCTTACAATGATTACGATGAAGCTGCTTTCGTAGTGAATACCATCGCGGAATTGGTTGCCTCCAGAAAGTTTGAGCCTGGCGAATGTGCCATCATGTATCGCACCAACTCCATGTCTCGTTTACTGGAAGAAGCATTTTTGCAGGCACGGCTTCCGTATAAACTGGTCGGCGCGCAAAGGTTTTATGGACGCCGCGAAGTCAAGGATGTGATTGCGTTTATTCGTCTCGTTCACAACCCCGCAGATGAAGCCGCGCTGGGGCGCATCATCAACGTCCCGCCGCGCGGTATTGGCGAAAAAACATTAACCACACTGCACATGGTTGCAAATCAAAACAATACCAGCCCTGGCGCAGTTCTGCTTGATCTCGCACGCGGCGCAGACTCACCTTATTACAAATCTTTCACCGGCCGCTCCGCTTTGCCTCTCGCAGATTTTGGCGGCATGTTCGCCAATTGGCGCGCCCTCGCGGCCACGGCCACCATTGTGGAACTCTTTGAACACATCGTCAGAGATATTAACTACAAAGCGCACGTCGTTGAAGATGACACCGAAGAAAGCCTCGAACGCTGGGAAAACGTGGAAGAACTAAAACGGCTCGCGCACGAATACTCCGACCGCACGCTGGATGACTTTCTCGAAAACATTGCGCTGGTCGCCGATCAAGATACCATCACCGACGCCAACGCGCCCACCCTGCTGACCCTGCACGCCGCCAAAGGATTGGAATTCGGCGCGGTCTTTATCGTCGGTCTGGATGACGGCATCATTCCGCACAGCCGTTCCTTCGATGACCCCGAACAAATGGAAGAAGAGCGCCGTCTCTTTTATGTGGGCATCACGCGCGCCAAAGATAAACTTTATTTACTACGCGCCCTGCAGCGCGGCGGACGCGGCATGTCTGAAACCACCGACGCCTCACGTTTTATCGAAGACCTGCCCGCTGACTTAATTGTTGGGAAAACCCGCACGGGACGTCCTACAAGTTCATTCTCTTCTCAAAGTTTTTATCGCACCCCCAGCCCCTCCGAATCAAAGTGGACGGTTCCCCCGTCGCCGCGATCTGCCCCTGTTACGATGACCTGTAAATTCGCCTCGGGCGACCGTGTTAAACATCAATCCTTCGGTGAAGGCATGGTGCAGGAAAGCAGAATTCAAGACGGCGACGAGATCGTGGTCATCGAATTCAAATCGGTTGGACTCAAACGGCTGGCGGCAAGCCTGGCAAAGCTGGAAATTATATAGCGACGGAAGACGAAGGACGAAAGACCGAGGCTTTGACCTTCGTCCTTCGTCTTCCGTTCTTCGTCCTCCAAGGAGTTCTCATGCAATACGTCAATCTCGGCAAAAGTGGATTAAAAGTCTCGCGGCTGTGTTTGGGAATGATGACCTACGGCGCAAAGAAATGGCGTGAATGGGTTTTGGATGAAAACAAAGCCAAACCATTTATCAAACGCGCATTGGATGCAGGCATTAACTTTTTTGATACAGCAGATGTATATTCAACGGGGGAAAGTGAACGCATTACAGGCAATTTATTAAAAAATATCAAACGCGAAAATATTGTAGTCGCCACCAAAGTCCATGGGCAGATGAGCGATGACATCAACGACCGCGGCCTTTCACGCAAGCACATCATGGATTCAATTGATCAGTCGCTCAAACGCCTGCAAATGGACTACGTGGATTTATATCAAATCCATCGCTGGGACTATAACGTTCCCATCGAAGAAACCATGGAAGCGTTAGATGATATTGTCCGCGCGGGCAAGGCGCGTTATATCGGAGCATCCTCCATGTTTGCGTGGCAGTTTGCAAAAGCGCAGCATGTTTCAGAAATCAACGGCTGGACGAAATTCGTGTCCATGCAAAATCACTACAATCTGGTCTATCGTGAAGAAGAACGCGAGATGATTCCGCTCTGCAAAGATCAGGGCATTGGATTAATCCCCTGGAGCCCGATGGCGCGTGGATTTTTCGCAGGCAATCGCAAACGCGGCGGAGGCGGCGAGACCTCGCGCGCGCAGGCTGACCCTTTTGCCAACGAGTTATATTTCCGCGAGGAAGATTTTGTCATCGCGGAGCGCGCGGCAGAAGTGGCGAAGAGTCACAACGCGACGGCTTCGCAGGTGGCCTTGGCCTGGGTCTTGAGCAAACCGCATATCGCCGCACCCATTATCGGGTCGAGTAAGATCGAGCATTTGGATCAGGCAATTGCCGCGCTGGAGATTAAACTTTCCGAAGAGGAAATCAAACAGCTTGAAGAATCCTATCAACCGCATCCGATATTAGGCCATTCATAAATGTTCATTCATATCCTTTATTATGGATTCAGAGTCTACTGTTTTATTTTTCGTCCGATTCGCGTGGGCGTGCGCGTGATGATGATTCAAGATGGGAAAGTGTGGCTGGTGCGTCAGACGTATATGCGCGGCTGGTTCATGCCCGGCGGCGGAATCAAAAAAGGTGAAACACTGGATGAAGCCGCACGCCGTGAAGCCCGCGAAGAGACGGGCGCGGAACTCGGCGAGTTGACTTTAATGGGCGCGTATTCTCATTTTGACGATTGGAAGAGCGACCATAACATTGTTTTTATTTGCAGTGAGTTTGAATTCAACAGTAGACCCGATGCCGAAATTGCCGAGTTGAAGTCTTTTGCATTAAACGAATTACCCGATTCTATTTGGCCCGGTCATTTGCGGCGTTTAGAGGAATATCAGGCGGGAATTAAAAATCCACAATTCGGAAAGTGGTAGATGGTTTGCCGTGCTGCGCCGCCAAATGTAGGTCGGATTGGCAATCCGACTTACGCTGCTTGCCAGATATGCTGATCTATCACGGGAATTCCCATTGAACCAAATCGTTTGACCGCAGAAAAATTTTACACAGGTTGTTTGAAATGAAATCTGCGGAACACTTTTGGATAAGAGCCTGTCCTAAAACCACGGAGTGCGGACTTTAGTCCGCAAAATAAGGCAGACTGAAGTCTGCAATCATTATCCGGATAAATACTAGGTGAACATGAATGTACTCTGGAGTCTTTTTCTCGTGTTCTCACGAGTGGCCTTATTTTCGTGGGGCGGCGGCCCGGCCTCAATGGGATTAATGCAGCGCGAGTCGGTGGCGATGGGCTGGGTCACCACTGAAGAATTTGCAGACGCGCTGGCTTTGGGCAACGCATTGCCCGGGCCGATCGCGCCGCAGGTCTCGGCCTACATTGGCTATAAAATAGCGGGCACTTGGGGAGCCATCTCGGCGGTTTCGGGCACGATCCTGCCCAGCACTGTTTTGATGATGGTGATGGTCATTTTCTTTTTTGGCATAAAAGACAGCCCGATTGTGGCCGCCATGTTGAAGGCAGTGCGCCCGGTGATTGTCGGCTTGTTGTTATGGACAACCTACGTGATGGCGTATTCCGTTTTTAGCGTCAGCAAATCAGGCTGGGGCAGCGGGCTGACTCAAAACTGGGATAAGGTTCTGATCGCCATGATTGCATTTGCCCTGTTAACGTTGACCGAGATCAATCCCATCTGGTTGGTGATCGCGGGCGCGATTTTGGGATTTTTTGTATATCGATAAATCTCGAGAATCTAATTTCGTGGGTTGCTTAAAGATTTGACCACTGAGAAAACCTCTTAAAAAACCTGCGGTCACAAATTGCGCTTTCCACCCTCTGAAAAAGCGCAACTTGTGACCGAGTGCGGTATAGCCATCCTTTTAGACACTCCTTCAATCTCCAGGCGCGCCGCGCCCTGCTCGTTTGGTAAAATAGCAGTGAAATCATTCACTGGAGAAATACCATGACCCATACTATGAAGGTTGTTATTCCGATGGCTGGCTGGGGAACCCGTATGCGCCCGCACACGTGGAGCAAACCCAAACCGCTGGTAAGCGTGGCGGGCAAAACTTCCCTTGAACATTTGCTCGATATGTTCAAAAGCCTGCCCAACCCCGAACTCACAGAATATATTTTTATTGTCGGTCCATTTTTGGGCGAGTTACAAATTCCCGCTTTTATTAAAGAACAGTATCCAAACCTCAAAGCGCATTTTGTTGTGCAGCATGAGATGAAAGGACAATCGCACGCGCTGGCCCTGGCACGCGAATATTTACACGGCCCGATGCTGATATGTTTTTCAGATACACTAATGGAAACTGATTTTTCCTTCCTTGCTGAAGAAGAAGCGGATGGCGTGGCGTGGGTCATGCCGGTCGAAGATCCGCGCCGCTTTGGCGTGGCCGATGAAGGCGCAGACGGCTGGGTGAGGCGCTTCATTGAAAAACCGCAAAGCATGGAAAACAATCTTGCAGTGGTGGGTTGTTATTATTTCAAGAGTTCAGAACAAGTGCTGGCCGCCATAGATGATCAAATACAACGCGGCGTGATGCTTAAGAATGAATATTTTCTAGCCGACGCGATTTCGATCATGATCGAGAGCGGCGCAAAAGTGCGTGTGAATAGAATCGCCTCGTGGCTGGATACCGGCACAATCGAAGCGACACTGGACACGAACCGCATCCTGCTTAAACGGGGAGCTGGTCAATCATCCGAAGCAGAAAACAGGCCGACGGTTAAGATCGTTCCGCCTGTGTTTATTCATCCAAGTGCAATAGTGACAGAGTCTGTGATCGGGCCGTATGTTTCGATCGGGGCGAATTGTCAGATCAGCGCGGCGGTCATCTCAGACAGCATCATTGAAGAAGGTACGCACATCCAACGCGCCGCGCTGCAACATTCGTTGATCGGGCGTGATTGTCATATTGAAGGTCTGGCGAATACAGGGCCAGCCTCAACACTGAACCTGGGCGATAATAGCAGTGTCGTAACCCGATGAAAGCATGTGTAATGCAACAATCCACAGACCGCAGAAGGCCCTGGGCGGTTACCCCAAACAGGAGGCTCGATGCAGGAAACTAATGAAGGACAAAGACTTTCAAGACATGTGGCGGGATTAAAGCCAAGCGGTATTCGCAAATTTTTTGATATTGTGGCGACCATGAAAGATGTGATTTCGCTCGGCATTGGCGAACCCGATTTCACCACGCCCAAGCCGATCCTCGATGCGGGCATTCTCTCTCTGCAAAACGGGGAGACGCATTACACCTCCAATCACGGCAAAGCAGAATTGCGTCAGGGCATCGCGGATAATCTGCAAAAGTTGTATCAGGTGAAATACGACCCCGCGCGTGAAATCGTTGTGACCGTTGGCGTTTCAGAAGCGTTGTATCTGACATTCACCGCGCTGCTCAACCCCGGCGACGAAGTCATCATTCCGACTCCGTGTTTTGTTGCCTATCAGGCCGAAGTGATTCTGGCGGGCGGCGTGCCGATTGAAATTCCCGCGCGCCTCGAAAATGAATTCACGGTCGACCCCGACGATATCCGCAAGGCCATCACCGCGCGTACCAAAGCTATTTTTATCGGGTATCCATCCAACCCAACCGGCGCAGTGGCGCCGCGTGAAGTGATGCTCGAGATCGGCAAGATCGCAGAGGAGCATGATCTGATCGTTGTCTCTGATGAAATTTACGACCGCCTCGTGTATGATTTTGAACACGTCTGCTTCCCCGCTTTGGATGAAAGCCTGCGCCGCCGCACCATTTTGCTGGGCGGCTTCTCGAAATCACATGCCATGACCGGCTGGCGCATCGGCTACGCCTGCGGCCCGGAAGATATCATTCAAGGCATGGTGCGGATTCATCAATATACGATCATGTCTGCGCCGACCACCGCGCAGGATGCCGCCATCGAAGCCTTGAAATCGGGCGATCCCTTTGTGCAGGAAATGGTGACCGAGTACGACCGCCGCCGCCGCTTACTGGTGGCTGGCCTCAATCGACTCGGCCTTTCAACCTTTGAACCGCGCGGCGCGTTCTACACCTTCCCCAATATCAAAGCCTCCGGCATGGACAATGAAACCTTTGCTGAAACACTACTGCGCGAAGAAAGCGTGGCGGTGGTGCCGGGCAATGCCTTCGGCCCCGGCGGCGAGGGATTTGTGCGCGCCTGTTACGCCACCGAGTACAGCAAGATCGAAGAAGCCCTGCATCGCATGGAACGTTTCATGAGCAGGCATGGGTGAGAGTTGGGAGGGAATTGGGGATTGGGGATTGGGAAAGGGCAGACTTCGTGAAGAGGTCTGCCTTTTTTATTTAACTTAATTGGGAAATTACTGTGGGCTTAATTTGCTTTAAGAATTTCTTTTATTTGTGGAACAAGCAAGGGAAGATCATCAGCGATTGTTTGCCAGATAATAGACTTTATCGGTAATAAGTCAAAAGATTTTGCGGGACGCAGATAAACGCTGATTTTCGCTGATTCAAGAACAAAAAATCTGCGCTTTCTGCGCGAATCAGCGTCCCAATTTTATTTCCAATAATGTCTAATGTTGAGAGTTACGCCATGATACTCATGTATCACAATATTTCGCATGGCGGACGTGTGCCCTTTAGGGTAGACATGTGAGGTTTACGCACTCCCTACCATTCCTCCCGCGGTCTTATACTGTTTTCACATGTAGATAACTGAGAATTCTTTCGTCAGATGTGACCAGTTTACATTTCATAACTCTGGCTGTAGTAACAATGATTTGATCGGCTGGGTCTTTATGAAATTCCCCAGGCAGCCGCGTAGACTCGGTTGCGATGGCGGATGTCAATTCAATGACTTGAACCCCAGGATAATTCAAGGCTTGTGTAAACCATTTTTTG
>Ga0209181_10002277_pt1 | contig 31798 bp, 28 predicted proteins | sample MAT05_FD_187208 | JGI IMG/M metagenome (GOLD analysis project Ga0209181, IMG submission 187208) | Freshwater microbial communities from Lake Fryxell liftoff mats and glacier meltwater in Antarctica - MAT-05 (SPAdes) (version 2) | ecosystem: Environmental > Aquatic > Freshwater > Ice > Liftoff... | reverse complement strand
GACCCATAAGTCTGAGAAAGAACGGGTGATGGGCTGTCGGGCACTAGGCGAGGCGGTCTATTTACAAGCGCTGCGAATTTACATTCCTAATTTGTTGCAGGATGAATCACTGCGGGTCAGATGGGCAATTTTAGACGCGATCGCGGCGACGCATTTAGAAGAGTTTTATCCATCATTACTCCGGGGCTTGCAGTACAAATCTACGCGGGAGGCTGCTCTAAAAGCAGTGGTACGGTTGCATAATGAAGCCCTGCCCATGCTCATCAAGCTGGCAGAGGATGTGCAAAAGCCAGATATTGTGCGGCTTCATGCGTGGCAGGCGATCGGGTTGATTGGCAGTCCAGAGGCGCTGGATGCATTGATTTCCCATTTAGTAGTGGCATGGGGAAATAACCGCCGCAATATTCTCAGAATCTTGCTAGAGATACCTGGAGAAGCCGGCATCGAAAGTACTTTAAAGCAGATGGGGCGGCGTGGTGTAGAGCAACTGATTGACCAAGAACTGATGTTTATGGGTCAGATGTATGCGGCGTTGTTAGATTTGTCGCCCCAAGCAATGTGGATGCGGGAGGCAGATTTGCTAAAACGCGCCTTGGAGGGGTTGCTGTTAGATTCGCAGGAACGACTATTTTTGTTGATGCAGTTTCTCTATCTAATTGGCGCAATTAAGGCAGCGGCGTTTAATCTCCAATCTGCTTCTCGCAGTAATATGGCGCGAGGCTTAGAAATTTTGGATAACACCTTAGATATTCCTAACAAACGAGCGTTGCTGAGTCTCTTAGATCGGAATTCTGAGGAAGAAAAGCTGAGGAATTTATCAGAAATTTTTGATGACCAGCGATCGCTACCCAGCGATCGGCTGCGTCAACTGTTAGAACTGCGCCATTTTTTATCGGATTGGGCGATCGCCTGTTGTTTTCACCTGGCAAAACAAGCCCACTGGAGCTTGACTACTGAGCAAGCAGTCGCGTGTTTACGTCATCCCAAAGGGTTTGTGCGAGAAGCGGTGCTATCTTACCTATGGATGGCATCTCCAAGGGCAATGCAGACATTACTGCCGCTCCTGCAAAAAGACCCTGATCGGTTGGTCATAGCCCAAGTTAAAAAGATGCTTAGAGAACTTGAGCTAAAAGAAGGAAATTTGGCTAAAGCTGCCGAAAAACCCGCCATAAATTTATTAAATATCCCAAATCAGCCTGGATTTGAAACAATTTAGTAATGACATCCTGTGGTTTTGGGAATTCTGCTAATAATGACTTTGTTGCGTAGTTCATTTCTACCGACAGGCAACTGCTCGCCTCATTCGCATCGCCGCCATGCTCTCCAGTTTTGAACGAGTTTTGTTTATTCGAGAAGTCCCAATTTTCAAAGAACTGCGGGAAGAATTTTTGGTGCGCCTTGCCTCTGTGATGGATGAGCTTGCTTTTCCAAGTAGCCATACTATTTTTACTCAAGGGCAAGAAGGGCGATCGCTTTACATTGTGGTGTCTGGCAAGGTGCGCGTTCACATCGAAAGCCAAGAACTGGTGCAGCTTGAGCAAGGGGCTTGTTTTGGCGAAATGTCTCTGTTCGATGCCGAACCGCGCTCGGCATCAGTCACAACGCTAACGTCCTCAGAATGCCTCATACTCACTCAGCAGCAGCTATATGAGGCGATCGAAGAAACTCCAGGAATCGCGGTGAACATTATTCGATTACTATCCCGTCGGATTCGCGAACTCAATCAAAAAATGAATACGATGCAAAGTTCCATTGGTGCGCCACCGCCACCCACAAGGCTCTATAAGCCTGCTCAAATACGTTAAGCAGTTTCCATCCAATCAAAAATTCGGTCTAAGTCTTCTAAAGTAACCAACCCGTACTGCCACAAAATCATTGGCAATAGGCTTGGGGTAAATTCTTGGTGACGTTGCGCGATCGCGATCGCGCTCTCAGAAATCGCCAATTCTTCCTGCAAAAATTGGATCAACCTGGCATTCACAACTCCTCCTTTCTTTAGTTCCATTTTTCTAATCAACATAACAAATTTTGTAAAATTGTGTAACAAACTCTCAGATTTCTTTTTTGTCTAACTAGCTTACTCGAAGGATCGCCCTAATAAAAGCATAATTTTGTGAAATTATCTTCAAATTCTTAAAAGCTACATCAAGCTTTCTTATTACTTTTACGCAATTCACCTACCGATATAGCGGGTGGATTGCCGTACTAGGATAGCCGCAGATAGATAAAACGCCCTAGATTTTCATTGAGATGAGAATCCAGAGCGCAGTAGATGAGATCTAAGATATGGGTTTTAAGAAAACCTATTTATCCGGTTGTTCGTCGAGCGTGATCCATAATTTTTTGCTTGCGATCAGAAGTGTTGCCAGTGGAGCGCTTGATAAAGTCTCCCGTACTGCGAGACAGATGTTCCAAGATGCGCTTTTTGCGATCGCCTTCACTTGCCATAAAAAAGAACTCTACCTATTGCTTGGGTGGTCTTCTCTATTTTAGAAATCTTTACATTGGTATGTCATTATCCAAAAAAGCTCCAAAGCTCTAAATCATTCTTTTGGGGTAGATACATTCATGGCAGTCAAAATTGCCTGCTGGCTCACACTTTGGTAGATGCCTTTTAGATGCTGCATTGCATTTTGAGCCGCCTTTGCAGCTACCGCCGCATCTCCATCGCCTATTTTCAATGGAATCATGCCCAACACATCCAAAACGGTTTCACTACTGGGCGGTGGGGCGATCACTACCAAAGATGGCTCTAATTCATCGGCATAATGCCAGAATTTCTCTAGATTGCAGGCATAGGAGGACGCAGTAGAAGGGGATACAAATGAGTCTGCATTCTGGAGGCTTGGATCTTCATGCCCACCTTGGCTACGAGTTTGGCGCAAAGCTTCGATAATTTGCTCCTTGCTTCGCCCCCGGAGTTGAAAAAGCACGAAGGGATCTTCACCGAAGCGATCGCCCAACAGGTAATATACTGCACCAATATGTTTGCAAGGATTGGCAGGATCAGGGCAAGAACAGCGACTATTGATATCAAATTTGGTAAACGGAAACAGGCTCAAACCATTGCCAGTAAATACTTCCTCAATCGCTTGCGGCATTTCTCCGGCTAGGAGCTTAGCGGAGAAAATTGCTCGCTGCGACATAGATTCAATCACATAATTCCACTGCTCATCGGTGAAAGGCTCAAGCGATAACGTCACTTTGTAGGGTTCGGGAGCCGTTCCTTGCACAAGGGCTGCCACTTTTTCCCCTTTAAACTCAATGCTCAAAACGTTTCCTTCTCGCGCATAAATTCGCGCTCTTGCCAATCGTCTTACCCAGCCAAAAGACTCCAGCACATCGATCCAGCGCTGTGCCCACCATTCGCGAATCGGTTGAGAGTAAGCATCGGTCATGGCAGGAGTGGGGTAAGGGGAAATGCGAAATGCGAGGTGCGAAATGCGAGGTGCGAGAGAAATATAAAGACTGTCTTATTAGAATCTACCGCTTTTCTGGGAGATATTTTCTGTGAGAGTTTGCCCTGACAAAGTATGCTGAGGGCGATGTTGATTGAGTGTTAGGAGGAATGCTTGACGCGTAAACGATTGATTATTGAAATGGGGATGGGAGTAGATCAGCATGGACAAGAGCCAACGGTTGCGGCGGCACGGGCGGTGCGGAATGCGATCGCCCATAATGCGTTGCCGGGAGTGTGGGAAGTGGCGGGGCTAAGCCACCCGAATGAAATGATTGTGGAAGTTCAAGTTGGGGTGCCCTACCCCGATCAGGTGAGGCAGGAAGAAGTGCTGGCGGTGTTACCGTTTGGTCGCAAATCATTGACCGTGGAATTGGGGGGCATGGTAGTGCAAGGGAGAGCGATCGCTGAATTAGATGACAAAAATGATGAAATGCTAATTGCCGTTGCCTCTGTAACCGTTTGGGTAGACATCTAAAAAACATCTGAAGACAATGGTTAAACGCGCTGGAGCAGGCTGAGTCCGTGAGTGTCGCTACCACAAGTATTCAGCAATCCATGAGTAGAGCTTAAGCGCTGCACTTGATCGGTTTGGCGGGGGCTAGTGCGCCAGGGAGAAGGATTGTCGTATGCATAGTAAGTTTCTACACCGTTGATGCCCAGGGTCGCGGCAGCAGCGATCAGGTCTTCGGGCGATCGCCGATAGCGAACAGGATGCGCCAACACTGCCAGCCCACCCGCCATTTGAATGCTAGCAATCACTTGAGCCGCAGACGCGATCGCGTCTTGGGGGGCGTGCTTTTGCAGATAAGGCTCCATTGCGGCATGAGTAAAGTCAAAGGCATAGCCCAAAATATGTACTTCTGTTTCTAGCAATCTAGAAGTGACCTCAATCCCCGTCCATAAGTGGGGCAAATTGCCGATTCGATCAGGATTTGCTTGGATATAGTCAGCTAGCCAGACTTGCGCCCGTTTATATCCATCAACGGTGTGATGATCGCTAATGGCAAATCCTTTTAGCCCAATCGCGATCGCTTGCTCCATCAATCTCTCTGGCTGCAACTGCCCATCCGAGCAAACAGTGTGCATATGAAAGTTAAATGATGTGGGGCAGCTTTCAGCCTGAATAGTCTCAAATACGCCCCTCAGCGCCAGGGCATCCTGGGCAGTGGGCTTAGAGGAAACGGAATCCTCAACCAAATTTACGACAGCCATAGTTGCCTCAGAAGGGTTAGGTGGGGATGTCTTATCTTTTGGCAAAGATTTCAACACCCCAATCCTATCTTAACCTTCTGTTACTTAATGTTGCCTGCTTTACTGTGCTGCTGAGCGCTTGTCAATCCCTATCAGTGAATAGTTTCCAGTCTTTATCATCTGCTGATTAAACTTTTAAGTCTGCTTCATAAAAGAAACTAATCTTCTTTGCAAATATATGCAAAAGCGGTCAGCAGATCGGTGAAGTTATCCGGCTGTAAGTAGCTTTGGACAGCCACCCCCCGCATCTGTAACGGTTACACCAGCGTAGTATTGGGCTTCAATGTTATATGACGATCGCAATTGCTTACTGCTGGAGATCGGTCTGAGTTCAGCTATCGGCTTATCAGATCTAATAATGACAAGAGTTTCACCTGCCTCTACTTGACAAAGATATTTCAGGGGATCGCGTTGTATTTCATCAATAGTGCCACTTAACATTAGATTGCCTCAATGCGAACTGAATGGACAGCTCTCAACTGCTAAAAGTTGCTCAGTCTAGGCGGAAATTAAACGGCAGACGAGCGTAAATTTCTGAAGGATCATTCAGCCCTTTCAACACAGTGAATTCTGCCTGGAGCTTTCCTAGCTCTTTGAAAACTGAATTTTTCGTCTTGGTCTTTTGGAGGCTTTCGCTAGATAAATTTTTCAGCAGTTCTTCCCTAAGTCCACGAGGCTCAGGATACTCAGCAAGTTGCCAGTCACCTCCCAGTTTTGCCCGCTGAGCGGCATCTTGAATGGCATCTTGTAGCCCACCCATTTTATCCACCAACCCGATCGCCAATGCTTGCTTGCCAGACCAGACACGACCCTGGGCAACTTCTGCCACTTTTGCTTTTGGCAATTTGCGCGACTCTGCCACTTTCGTAATGAATCGGTCATAGATGCGATCGACAGATTTCTGAAACACTGCCAGTTCTGGCGGAGTGCGCGGACGGGTGATGCTAGAAATATCTGCATAGCGTCCTGTTTTTACCACATCCCAGGTCACGCCGTTGTCGTTTGCCAACTTTTGCACATTTGGGCGTAAACCAAACACGCCAATGGAGCCAGTAATGGTGTTGGGTTGAGCAAAAATGCGATCGCTAAACGTGGAAATCCAATAGCCACCCGATGCTGCAACCCCTCCCATAGAAACGACTACGGGCTTTTTCTTGCGAGTTTGAATCACTTCTCGCTGAATTACCTCAGAGCCAACCACACTACCACCGGGACTATTCACTCGAATTACAACGGCTTTTACATCATCGTCCTGCTGAATTTCTCGCAACTGTTGGGCAAAGCGATCGCCGCCCACCTGATCGGCATCTCCTTCCCCATCCACAATTTCGCCTTCAGCATACACCACAGCAATTTTGTTTTTTGATTGCCGCTCTCGCTGCAACTCTTGATCCGCAACTTTGGCATAGCTTTTCAGGCTAACCTGCCGAAAAGATTCCTCATCCTTTTCCCCAAGCTGCTGAAGTTGGCTAATCATTTCATCTTCATAGGCTATCTTTGTGGCTAATTTTTGCTGAACGGCATTTTCCGCTTCTAAAATGGCTTGATTATCAGCCAGATTTTGCAATTGGGTTGGGGTCAGTTTTCGATCCTTGCCGACTGCGATCAAAAATTCACTCCACACATCTCCCAGCAGCGCTTGAGTTTGGCGACGGCTCTCAGGACTGCGTTTGTCTAACAAAAATGGCTCTATCGCAGATTTGTATTTGCCAACTCGCGTCACCTGCACGCCAACGCCAAATTTTTGTAGGGCACCTGCATAGAAGGCAGTGTTGGAAGCAAGACCGTTGAGTTCAAATGAGCCGTAGGGATTGATTGCGATCGTGTCTGCCACAGATGCTAGGTAGTAGTCCGGTTCGTCCCAATCAGTCCCATAGGCAATGATCTTTTTGCCCGTCGCTCGAAACCGCTGCAACGCCTCGCGAATTTCTTTTAGGGCGGCATAACCTGCACTACTGGAACCTTCCATATCTCCGTGCAAATACAGCGCCACAATTCGGTTATCTTTGGCGGCGCGATCGATCGCATTCAGCGCCATTCGCAGCGGTATCGTATCTGGGGTGCCATTGAGTAACGCATTACTCAAACTGTCACTAGAGCTTTTCTGTCCATCGGTAATGCCGACTGATAAATCAAACGCAAGCACAGATTTATCTTTAACCCGTGGCATTGGATCTCTAGATGCAATGGAAATAAATAAGATTACTAGTCCACCAATGCTTAAGCCCAGAAAAATTAGCAGCGCTAGCAAACTGGCGAAGGTGTATTTAAGAAAGTCGCGCATTCCAATCCTTTTCTCTTCTGCGGGTAGCGCAAAATCGCTATTCTCTCCATGCTGGCGTGAAAATGCTTTAACGACAAGGGGCAGGGGAAAAGAGGGGTCGGGTATCAGGTGTCAGAGAATTTCATCCTCAAACACGTTCTGAAACCCAAAACCCTCGTTATGCCAGGAATGATACCTGAGTTTGCGATTCCCACAGCCGCAGCAATAGGAATTCAGCCATGTCTGAAACGGCAGTTACAAACACGCCTTCCTCTGCCTGGGTTGTTTCGGCAATCCAGCTTCCATATACGGTTGCTTCCACAAACTCTTGATCTACGGGAGTCACCGTTACTACTTGGGTTTGTTCTACCCGGAGAATTTGCTCTAGTTGCTTGAGGCTGGGTGCAGCCGCAGGCAGCAAGAATGAGGCACGACCTGGCTCAATGTGCAGGTGTTGCCCTAGGCGCATTGCGAGAACAACTCGTTGAGCGATCGACACTTCTAAAGGAGCCGTGATCCGCTCCATGTGCAGTCCAGTTTCGGTATAAGTCAGCTTCAACATGATGATTTCTCCAAGGAAGGGAGAGCAGGTTTAGGGTTGAATGGCGCTTGACGTAAGAAAAGTAGGCAAAAAACAACCCCCGCCTCTGGGTTTCCAGTAGCGGGGGCGAAAGCGTCGGATGCAGCTTGCCTAGGTAGGTTCAGGTTTTTGCCTGCACCTCCCGCTATCGATGTATACATATGCTTCTGGGTTCAACCCAATGTGAATTAGTCTAAAAATGCGATCGCTTAGGTTGGTGCTGACGACATTAGATTTGCCCATGGCTTGACTCTTCTGCTCTTCGCTAAAGCGGCTACCATTAAACAGCACCGCGATCGCCGGATTTCCATTGATGGAGCGGCAACGCAGTGGGTTGTGTGTAGCTAAGAGAATCAACATAGGACGTGAGCTTTCAATTTTATTACTTGTATGCTACAAGACGTAGTATCTGTTTGTCTACCTATTTGGGAATCAGTGAGATCGCGGTGCATTCCTGAAAGATGCAAAAAATTGCTGATTTGGTCATCCAAGTGGACGAAGTAAAGGCTAGGAAAACCAGGCAAGCTGATCCTAGAGCAGTGTGCTAAGGGGCACTTGTTTGGGCTAAGGCGGTCTTGCAGTAATGATGCAGCGCAGCAAATGGAGGTTTTTCTCTCCATCTACGTTTATATTCTGGGTTTATTTGGGGACTTATGGGGCTAAATCAACCGACTCAATACTGGCGACTGGTTGTTGCGATCGCGGCAATCACCGGATTGATCGCAACAATGGTTGGAGTCGTCGCTTGGAAGGTGATGGAGTCCCAAACTCCTGCCATTGCTCAGGCTAGCTTTTGGGTTGAGGCTGCAATCGTTGGAATACTCCCTATTTGTAGTGTTACGACCGTTGGTTTGACAGCATTTTTTCTGGCTCGTTTTTGGGCATCTGCTCAAGAGTGTGAAAATCGATTTCGGACTATTTTTGAGGGATCTGCGATCGGCATTGGGTTAGATAACCTGGATGGCAAAATTGTGGAAAGCAATGCTGCCTTACAGACCATGCTGGGCTACAGCCATGAAGAGCTTGCCAGTATGACCTTTTCTCAATTCACCCATCCTGATGATGTGGCGATCGATGTTGAGCTATTTGGTGAAATGATTGCTGGCGATCGCAACTCTTACCAAATTGAAAAGCGCCACATTAGTAAAAACCAGCAGTTGCGCTGGATCAGGCTGACCAATTCTCTGGTGCGCGATCAGGCAAATCATCCTCGTTATACCATTGCTGCGGTTGAAGACATTACTGCTTTAAAGCAAGCACAAGAAAGCATTCAGCTTTATAGCGACATTGTGAAACGGATGCAGCTTGGGCTATTAGTTTGGCAAATGTCTGATTTGAATGATGTGCAATCTTTGCATTTAGTCGAGTGTAATCCTGCGGCTCAACAGATTTTGCAAATCACAGCAACCCACGAAGAGCTAATCGGCAAACCCTTGGCAGCGCTCTTTCCAGAGTTGCTAGAAACCGATATTCCCAACATTTACGCAGAAGTAATTCGATCAGGGCAAGGTCGAAATTTGTGTGAAGGTTGCTATGGTGACACTACGAGCCAGCAGATTTTTGCAATGAAAGCATTTCCGCTACCCAACTGCTGCATTGGGTTAGTGATTGAAGATATTACCCAGCGCAAACAGGCTGAAGACGCTTTACAACAGAGTGAAGCTCGATTTCGGGTGGTTGCAGAAACCGCTGCGTGTATGTTTTTGGTGTTTCAAGGAAATACGTTGCGCTATGCCAATTCGGCAGCGGAAACCATTAGTGAATATTCCCGTGATGAGTTGATGGCGATGAACTTTTGGGATATAGTTCACCCTGATTTTCAAGCGATGGTGCGCGATCGCGGTTTAGCGAGACAGAGTGGCGCGACTCTACCCAATCGATACGAGTTTAAAATACTGACTAAATCTGGGAAAGAATGCTGGCTAGATGCCACCGCTGGCTTGATTACCTTAGAAGGCAAGCCAGCCGTGCTAGCCACAGGCTATGACATTACTGAGCGCAAACAGGCTGAAGAACAACTGCAACTGGCGGCTGATCGGGAGCGCCTGCTGTGGGAAATTTCGTTGCGAATTCGGAGTTCGCTGAACCTAGAAGAAATTTTGCAGACCACCGTGGCAGAGGTACGCCAATTTTTGCAGGCAGATCGAGTACTCATTAGCCATTTTGAGCTGGATGGTGGCTGTCGCACGATCGCAGAATCCGTGGGCGATAACTGGAAGCCTGTGTTGGGGTGGGAGGTGCAAGCCTGCGCGATCGCAGAAATCAAACAGTTATTTGAGCCAGAGACCGTTCGCGTCATTCACAACACTGAGCAGATTGAAAAAACTGCCTTTGTTTGGGACTATTACACACGCTGCCAAGTTAAAGCAGATATGGGAATTCCCATTATGCTGAATGGTGAAATGTTTGGTGTATTGGCTGTAAACCAGTGTTCAGCGCCTCGTCACTGGCAGCCATTTGAAGTGGATCTGCTCAAAAAACTGGGCACTCAGGTTGAAATTGCCATCCAGCAAGGGCAGCTTTATCAACAGTTAATCGCGTTGGCAAGCAATTTGGAGTCTCAAGTAGAAGATCGCACTGTGGAATTGCAGCGGCGAATGCAAGAGCTACAAAACCTGAACGAAGTCAAAGACTTGCTGCTGCACGCGGTGTCTCATGACCTCCGAACTCCAATCCAGGGAACGCTGATGGTGCTAAATCATCTTCGTGATAAAGAATGTGAGACGGTGCCCGTAACTCGCTCCATGCTGGACTGTATGATTGCCAGCAGCGATCGCCAACTGAGTCTGCTTCACTCTCTGATGGAAGCCCATGCCAATACTCAGGCAACGCTGACCCTAAACCGCGAACCTGTTTGTTTAGCCCAAGTTCTTAGGCAGGCGATCGCCACTCAAGCCGCGCTGTTGACCGAAAACGAGGCTGTAATTGTCAATCAGATCTCGCCAGAATTACCCGCTGTAAATGCTGATCCCGTTAAGCTCCAGCAAGTGTTAGAAAATCTGCTTAACAATGCGGCGAAACATAATCCGCCCGGTCGCACCATCACCCTCACCGCCACTCTTGCAAACGAAGCTTACCCAAACTTTCTCTACTGCACCGTGACCGATGATGGCACAGGCATGACGCAAAACCAGTGCGATCGCCTCTTTCAACTCTATGCCCGTGGCTTAGATAAACAGCATCTCACAGGCATTGGTGTGGGACTTTATCGCTGCCAGCAGATTATTTCCGCACACGCAGGTAAAATCGGAGTTTATAGTACACCGGGTCAAGGTGCAACGCTCTGGTTTACTCTTCCATATTCATCACGAGTCACAACCTGAAAATAAGGAAAAAAACGCGACCTGTAAACATTTCGTTTGATCAACAGAAAATTTACCGCAAAAGGTTTTTTTGAATGGCTATGTGTAGCTATCGTGAATCTTTTATATTTTTTCAATGAGGCACGACAGACAGATTGAATCACCCTTCTGAGATTCGATAACCTTTCGGGTAGTTTCTACCTATCCACACACCGCTATGAACTGTTCTAACTTTTTGAGAACGACCTCCATTGCTACAGCCGCTCTGACTTGCATAGTTGCAGCCGATGCCCGTCCAGTTTTTGCCGTTCAATTCTTCACGCAGATTGACGATAACAATGCTTTGGTCGGTTTTGATGGGGTGACTCAGATTCCTTTTGCAAAATATTTGTTTTCGGGAACGCTTGAGCCTAAAGTAGCTGGAACATTTAATCTGGCAGGAATTGGACAAGTTCCTTTTGCCGGGGTTTCAAGGGGGCAATCCTGCGGTTCCGCCAGAGATTAGGGAAGCGGCTGTCCAAGCAGTTGCTGATCGCTACACCTTCACTAGCTTTATTGGCAGCTACTTTGCAGCGAGTTTACCCGGCGGTGCTGGCACGATCAATTCTATACTTCTTCCACTATCCGCGAGTTTCACTGGAGCGCAGTTCATCACTGGTGGAGCGGGTGGTTTTGGTCTGGACCGTAGTCTATTGACTCCCACAGGCGTAAATGTTGGCAACTCAGATTTTCTGCTTACTCTTTCTAATCCAGCCAACCCAAGCGAATGTTCCAAGGCAGCGTCCCCTTTTTGTGGCACAGCAACCTTTGATTTTGGTATTGCCCAAACTTTGCAGAACGTAACTTCCTACTCTGTTTCACCGGCTTCTGCCGCTGTTCCCGAACCGAGCGAAATGGCTGGAAGCGGGATCGCGATCGGTTTACTAGGCTTAGGTTGGTACTTAAAACGCAAATCTATTAAGCCACTTCTGTAGTGATAAAAATTCGGGGTCTCACGTATAAAAAATTGCGCCGCGCTGCTTCAAATCAATGACAGCCGCTTTCGTCATCCCTAAATTTTGACTAAACAGGGTTTTGTTAACGGTAGCGCCAACCAGGTTTGCTTCTCGCAAATTTGCATAACGCAAATCGGAGTTGCTCAAGTCAGCACCGTAAAGATTCGCACCGCTTAAGTCAGCCCTATTTAAATCAGCGCGGCGCAGATTGGTATGACTTAGGGAAGCTTCGCTTAAATTAGCGCTTTCCAAAACAGCAGCAGTCAGATTTGCCCGACCCATCTCCGCCCGACTTAAATTCGCTTGCGTTAGATTTGCCCGAGTTAAGTCTGCATTCATCAGGGTGGCACCCAGTGCGTTTGCACTTGTTAAATTGGCACCTACCAAATTAGCATTATTAAGATTTACACCAATTAACGTGGCTGACACCAAAAAAGCGCCAATTAGCCGAGCATCTTCCAAATTGGCATTGATCAAATTGGCTCCAGACAGATCAGTACTGATGAAATTAGCTCCTACAAGCTGGGCAGAGTGCAAATCAACCCACTTGAGGTCGGCTCCAGAAAAATCTTCAGTGGGGCGAAGTCCAACCAATCTTGCCAACTCAAAAAAGTCTTCAGTGTCTGCCTTCGCAACCAGTTGAGTCAAGTCGTGAAGCTTCTGTGAAGACTGATCGGTTGTCATATTTTGGTAGAATTGCCCGGAAAGGGTGGAGCTATAATCCATAACACTCCAATGGGGAACATTAGCAGAATCAACAGTATTAAGTAAATATCCTGAAATCTAGCTAAAAATATGCAATCGGTTGGGCGATCGCAAATCCAATCTTTGCCGTCAAGTCATAATTTGTTTGTAAAGCTGAGATAAACCCAACCTGTTTTAGAACAGCCGACAGCCTAGTTTTGGAAAACACCAATTCACCAATCAGCGTGAATTACCTAGATTCTAATTTCTTCTCAACAAGAATGGGTTCACTTTTGTGAACCCATTGATAAGTTATTTTAATAAAAAGTAACTGTAAAGCGGCAACAATCTACTTGCCAGTGAAATTTTAATCTAAATTGCCCTGAGACCATAACTTAATTAATTGCTCAACCATTGCCCGCTTATTCGGACTCATCTCTGCACAAAGAGTTTCTTTCAATTCGGCGATAGTCAGTTCAGGTCTAGCAACTGCCACATTCTGCTCTAATCGACGAGAAAAACTTGGGTTAAAGGAACTGTGATGAGAACTCAGTGCGTGAAGCTGAAGATGTGTCTGAAACATTGTTATGTCCTAAGGCTAATTTGATTGACTGAAAAACCACCGAATTTTGAAAGATTAATCTATCAATGTCTTGGTCTAGTAATGAACCTTGTGCAGTATATCAACTGTCAGTTCTAAATGGTTAATGGCTAAAGACCCAAAACTGAATGAATAGCACTTAAAGTCTTGGATTGCTGACTTATAGAGCTTCGTGTTTCAACAAAACCATTAGAACGAACCTAACATCCCTTGATGGGGATGTCTCTAAGAAAATCGAATCTTTAAAGTCGAGCGCTTGAATTCAAACTTTTCTCAGTCAAAGATTTATTTCTTTAAGGTTACGTGAAGCAGAATACGATCGCCTCACCCATCAGGGGAAGTTAGCATGACCTTCTGGACTAGCTTTTTTATCAGCTACTACTATTTTAACAACTGCTTTTGAAACGAAAAGTTTTAGGGACTTGTAGAGCTAGAGTTAGGGCACGGGCTGCCATAAAAATGGTTAGGGCAAACCACAAAAGATGGACGTTTTGCAAGAATCCAGCGATCGCGGCGAGGGGTGCAAAACCGATTAATGTGGCAATCAACGCCGATTTTTGAATGATTTTAGCCTGCGTCAGTCCAAGGAAGTAGCCATCGAGCATATAGGCAATGGAGCCGAATCCAAGAATCCCCAATAGCCAGGGCACTTGTCCACGAATTAGTTCTACGATTTCAGAATGATTCGTCAGCAGTCCAAATAGAAAGTTGGGCATCGCAATGAAGGCGATCGCAAAGGTGAGTCCTAGCCCTAAACTGGTCATCCCTGACACGCGAACCAGCAATGCGAGTTGGGCTAGATTATTTTTTCCGTAAAATACACCCGCCATGGTTTCTGTCGCAAAAGCCAGTCCATCAATAAAATAGGCGGCTAAGGACACCACTTGCAGCATTAAAGCATTTGCGGTCAGGACGGTTGTGCCCATTGCGGAACTCAGATTTGTGAAGACAGCAAACGTAGACACGAAGGCAAATGTGCGAACGACGATCGCGCCATTGAGGGCAACTGAGGCTTTTAGTGCAGTAGCATCCAGCAATCTTTGGCGGAGATTGGGAATAGTACGGCGAAGGGTGCGATCGCGGCAAATCAGCCATGCGCCGACGAATAGCATCAAATATTGACTAACGGTGGTTGCGCTTCCTGCCCCTGCACTTTGCCAGCCCCACTGCACTACAAACAGATATTCCAATACAACCTTGCTGCCATTGCTCACGGCTGAAAGCAGCAGCACTTTTGAGCTTTGCTCTCGTCCTAAAAACCAACCCACTAGGGTCATATTCATCAGTGTGGCAGGCGCTCCCCAAATCAAAGCGCTGTAATAGGCTTGTCCTGCTACTTTCACTTCCGCTGTGGCGTTTAATAAGGCAAATCCAATCAGTCGCAGTGGCTCTTGCAGCAAAACCATGGCAACGCCAGCGACCAGTGCAATCAGCCCATTGCGAAGCCCAATCAGCATCACCTCGTCTAGATCGTCTCGTCCGATCGCTTGAGCCGTCAGTCCCGTGGTGCCCATCCGCAAAAAGCCGAATGTCCAGTAAAGGTAGTTAAACAGCACGGTTGCTAGAGCGACTCCTGCCAACTGATTAATGTCTGGCAAGTGCCCCAAAAACGCCATATCCAGCAAACTTGCCAGGGGCACCATCAAGTTTGATAAGACGTTGACTGTTGCCAAACGGAAAAAGCGCTCGAAAAAATCGCGATCGCCTTTCACCTTCAACGCTGACATATGTTGCCCCACTTAGCGATTTGCGCGTCCTTCCAAATAATCTGCTACTAAATTTCTTAGATCCAAGATGCCAGCCGACAAGCTAGCGATATCTTGTCTATTGAGTGCAATCTGCTGAGCATTTACGTCTTGCTGGGCAGCAACTTGATTAAACTGATCAGCAACTTGATTGAACTGATCAGCAACTTCATCAAGCTTATGGCTGACGGTGTTGAGGGTTGTCCGAATCTCAGCCATTTCTACATCGTGGCGAGAAATGACATTGTGATGGGCTGTCGTGATTTGCGTGAGTTCGTCTGTGTTCATAAGAATCAAAAGCGATCGCTTGCGGCAAACCTGATTTTAGCGCTTGAAGCCTGCTAATGAACGCGATGTCAACTAGAACTACTCTGTCATAAACTGCCCTCATCCCCTAACCCATTTTTCTAAAATAGGAGAAGGGGAACCGGAATCTCAAAGTCCCTCTCCCGCCCTGGGAGAGGGATTTAGGGCTTCGACGTGAGCGCTCAGCCGAACGATGAGGGTGCAAAAGTGATATGCTCCCAATCAATCAATCAATCGAACTTTACTGAGTCGTCACCACTTCAGAGGGGAGGCGCTGGAAGGAGAGGCGTTCGTTTTCGCCAACATCGACAAAGATGGTGTCGCCATTGTGGAAGTCGCCGCGCAGGATGGCTTTGGCGATCGCCGTCTCTAACTCCTTCTGAATCGCACGTTTGAGCGGACGAGCACCATAGACGGGATCGTAGCCAACTTCGGCAACAAAGTCGATCGCCGCGTCGGTGAGCTTCAACGACATCTTGCGGTCTGCCAAACGTTTCTCTAGGCGCAAAGTTTGCAATTTGACGATGTTCCGCAGTTCGGATTTTTGCAAACCATGGAAGATGATGAACTCATCCACCCGATTGAGAAATTCGGGGCGGAATTGCGATCGCATCGCTTCCACTACTCGGCTTCGCATCTCTTCATAGCGGTCATCATCCCCTGCCACATCGAGAATATATTGCGACCCGATGTTGCTAGTCATGATGATGATTGTGTTTTTGAAATCCACCGTATGACCTTGGGCATCAGTAATCCGCCCGTCATCTAGCACTTGCAGCAAAATGTTAAACACATCCGGGTGAGCTTTTTCAATTTCGTCAAACAGGATGACCGCATAAGGGCGACGGCGGATGGCTTCGGTCAGTTGCCCACCTTCGTCATAGCCTACATAGCCAGGAGGCGCACCAATTAGGCGCGAGACGGCGTGTTTCTCCATGTATTCGGACATATCGATCCGAACCATTGCCTCTTCGGTGTCGAATAGGTAGGCAGCTAGGGCTTTTGCCAGCTCAGTTTTGCCCACGCCTGTAGGACCAAGGAAGATGAAACTGGCAATGGGACGGTTGGGGTCGGCAAGTCCGGCGCGCGATCGCTGAATAGAATCGGCAACCGCAGTCACGGCTTCATCCTGACCAATCACCCGCTGATGCAGTTCGTCTTCTAAGTGCAGCAATTTTTGCATTTCCGATTCCACTAGTTTGCTAATCGGAATGCCCGTCCATTTGGAAATGATTTCGGCAATATCGGCTTCGGTCACTTCTTCTCGCAGCAGAGACGAGCCGCTCTTCTTAGTTTGAGCGGTTTGGGCTTCTGCTTCTTGAAGCTGGCGATTTAGATCTGTGAGAGTGCCGTACTTCAATTCAGCCGCTTTATTGAGATCATAATCGCGTTCTGCCTGCTGAATTTCGAGGTTGACCCGCTCAATCTCTTCTTTCAACTCTTTAATCTGGTCTCTACCGCTCTTCTCCGCTTGCCACTGAGCATTCAAACGACTTTGCTCTTCTTTGAAGTTTGCTAGTTCGCGATCTAACCGCTCTAACCGATCAAGAGAAGCCGAGTCAGTCTCTTTCTTCAGAGATAGTTGCTCCATTTCCAACTGCAAAACTTTACGATTGATTTCATCTAGCTCGTCTGGCTTGGAAGTATTTTCCATTTTTAGCTTGGCAGCGGCTTCATCTACGAGATCGATCGCCTTGTCTGGCAGAAAGCGATCGCTAATGTAGCGGGATGACAGCACCGCCGCCGCAATCAGAGCGCTATCCAGAATAACTACGTTGTGGTGTAGTTCATAACGGTCACGCAGTCCTCGTAGAATCGAGATCGTGTCTTCCACTGTAGGCTGATCGATAAACACTTGCTGGAATCGGCGTTCCAGGGCAGCATCTTTCTCAATATATTTGCGATACTCGTCCAAAGTCGTGGCACCAATACAACTCAGTTCACCCCTTGCCAGCATGGGCTTCAGCAAGTTTCCGGCATCCATTGCGCCTTGAGTTGCACCTGCGCCCACAACAGTATGAATTTCGTCAATAAATAAGATGATGGTGCCTTGAGCTTCCGTCACTTCTTTGAGAACTGCCTTTAAGCGCTCCTCAAATTCGCCTCGATACTTCGCACCCGCAATCAGAGAACCCATATCCAGCGCAATCAGTTTGCGATCGAGTAAAGATTCTGGAACATCTCGATTGATGATTCGCTGTGCCAACCCTTCGGCGATCGCGGTCTTACCTACACCGGGTTCCCCAATCAGCACCGGATTATTTTTCGTGCGGCGGGAAAGGATCTGAATCGTGCGACGAATTTCATCATCTCGCCCAATCACCGGGTCAAGTTTGCCCTGCCTTGCCATTTCCGTTAGGTCGCGCCCATATTTCTCAAGGGATTCGTACTTGCCTTCGGGATTGCGGTCAGTCACTTTTTGGCTTCCTCGAATTTGATCAATCGCCTGCTTAAGTTTCGTTTCATCCAGCTTGAATTCTGTGAATAACCCTTTGCCATAGCGATCGTCTTTAGCAAAACCCAGCAAAATATGCTCAATCGAAATCACTTCGTCGCCATACTGCTTGCGGTAATTGTCGGCGCGATCGAATAAGGTATCTAAACTGCGCCCCAAATAGACGCTGCCGCCTGCACCCGAAATTTTTGGCTGTTTGCGAATAAATTCTTCCGTGCGATCGCGCACCTGCGTCACCGGCACATTCAGCTTGTTAAATACACTGCTGGCAAGTCCATCTTGCTCTAACAGCGCTTTCATCAAATGTTCAGATTCGATTTGTTGGTGCTGTGCTTGTTTAGCAAAATCAGGCGTGCGAGCGATCGCTTCCCACGCTTTTTCTGTAAATTGATTGGGGTCGGTTGGTTGCATAATGCCCCTTTGAATAGCAGTTTTTTTAGAATTACTGTCTCTATTGTAGGGAAACGAACGCGATCGCCCAGATCGGTCTTCACACCATGCAATACGAGTATTTGCCGCCCAACGATTGAGTTCAAGCAGACGTTGGCTCAGATTGGCGAATTGGGATTTCAATCACAAATTTCGTGCCTTCTCCGACTGTGGAATCACACCACATGATCCCATTGTGTTTTTCGGTCACAATTTGGTAACTAATCGACAGCCCTAAGCCTGTGCCTTTACCGATTGGCTTAGTGGTGAAGAAGGGGTTAAAAATGCGCGATCGCACCGTTTCTGACATTCCTGAACCATTGTCTGCGATCGTAATTTGCGCCCGATCCTCAGCCTTCACTTGAGTCGAGATCCAAATCGTACCAGGCTGCGCTGGCTGTTCATCTTTGGTTCGTTGTTGTACAGATTCCTCCAGCACATCAATCGCATTGGCGATTAAGTTCATAAACACCTGGTTGAGTTGTCCCGGATAACACTCAACTAGAGGTAATTGACCATACTCTTTAACAACCTCAATGGCTGAAGACTCTGGTTTTGCTTTTAGACGATGCTGTAAAATCAACAGCGTGTTGTCGATACCTTCATGCAAGTCAACCGCTTTGCACTCAGATTCATCCAACCGAGAGAAGTTGCGAAGAGACAAGACGATTTGCTGAATTCGATCGGTGCCGACCTTGATCGATTGCAGAAGCTTGACTAAATCCTCGTGCAAAAAGTCAAGGTCTACGTCATCTAAGGTGTCTTGGAGCATTTGGGGTGGATTGGGATAATGGGTTTGATAGGCATGCACGACTTTCAGTAAGTCTTGGGTATAGCTATCAAGATGGATAATATTGCCGTGAATAAAGTTGACCGGGTTGTTAATTTCGTGAGCCACACCAGCGACCAATTGCCCCAGACTCGACATTTTTTCGGTTTGAACCAATTGGAGTTGAGTCGTCTGAAGTTGATTTAAAGTTTGTTGAAGTTCTTCAGAACGCTGCTCTTTTTCATTCAGCATGATTTTGACCCGTTGAATCAAATCATTCAGTGCCGTTGCTAGGATGCCTGTTTCGTCCGTTGTTGTGACGGTCGCTTGCAGATCAAAGTTAGAGGCTTGCGTGACTTGCTGCGCCACGGATGTGACGGCTTGGAGTGGCTTGGCAATGCTGTTCGCAATTCGTAACCCCACAAACAATGCTAGAACAACACCGCCCAGGCTGGTAAAACTAATCACAATCAGGGTGGGTCTGGTTTGGGCGATCGCGTCGTTATACAGCGATGACCATTCTAGAATGAGGGCACCATCGATTTTACCTTGATTCGTTTTGAGGGGAATGATAAGCTGTCTAATGCCTTGGGGATACTCGATACTTTTTTTCCGAAAGGTTCTGGACTGTCCATCCTGAATCGTTTGCCGAATTTCATTGCCGTGATCATGCTCAAAAATGGTATCAATTTCTTCGGGGATGGAATCTGCCAAAATCAGCTTTTGGCGATTGACCACTACCACATCGCGCTCTTGCTGGCGAGCCAACTGCATGATCGCACCTTGAAGTTTGTTTGAAGATTGAATAGACGTGAGTTGTTGATCGTTATAAGCGATGTCGGTGACCAGATAGGCAAAGGTTTCAGCCACATCTTCGGCATTATTCAATACTAAGGTTTCAGCAATTTTTTGACTTTGGGCAACTGCCACTGCGCCAACCACTCCGGTCAATAGGGAAATACCAATAAAGCTTCCAACCAGTTTATGAGAAATTTTCATGGCGATCGCAACTTTTCCAGGCTGTTTGCAGAACTACTTCCTGACGAAAGAGTTGAGACATAACTCCATCAGGATAGATTTTAGTGTTCCCAAATCCTGGCAAAACCCTATGCTTGCCATCGACAATAGAGTAGGGCTAACAAACCGTTTAAGCCCCTTTCACAGTCTCTTGCAGGCGTTTGCGAAATTCTTTGGCGGCGAGCAACGATGTGGGATGCTGCATAGATTCGGTCAGGAGTGCAACATCTAGACTGGGCAGCAGTTCACTATGGGAAACAGGCTCATAGCCGTAAGTTTCCAAAAAGTCAGCGGGCGTTTCTTCGCGCAGATGATAGAGCGTAAAGCAGCTATCCTGCCAAAACCAAACTTCTTTCACGTTCAAGCGATTGTAAACCTGTAGCCGGTTGATACCGCCGCTCGTGACAATGACTTCGATCGCTAAATCTGGAAACTCCTTTTCCGTGCCGATGCAGTAGCTTTCATCAGGTTCCGTTCCCCCACGTTGGGTTTGAGCACGAAATGTTGTAGAACCTAAGGGAAAGTATTCGGTATTTGTTTCTTCAAAAAAAATCTCTAATAATGTTCCAATCCGGGTTTTTCCAGTTTCATGGCGACGACTGGGCGACACAATTTCCAAGACTCCATCTAAATAGGTGAGCCGAACTCCGGGTGCATCCTCCAGTTCAGTCAGCAGTGCTTCATATTGCTCCCAGGTCACACTATTGGTCAAATAGCGATCTTCCGAGTCTTCACTATGAAAAAGTTGTTTATCACTGATAATATCCAGCACGGTCGTTATCATAGATCGCTCCTTTGTCAGGAATGAATCCTCTTCACTTTGCACTATATCTCTGAATATGGATAGCGCTGCGAACGGGGAACGAATCGTGCAGTTTAGCAAGCACCACTACGCTTAGTCAAAATCATAAGAACAGTTTTGTAGATTAGAACCAAGTCATAGACAGGATGCCACTGAGCCTGATACCGAAGATCAAGCTGGACAACATCTTCAAAATCTTTGATCAAGGAACGACCACTCACCTGCCATTCGCCAGTCAGACCCGGCTTGACGTTCAAACGCTGCCAATGGTGAACACTATACTTAGAAACCTCATCAGCGGTTGGTGGGCGGGTTCCAACTAGGCTCATTTCACCCTTCAACACATTCCAAAACTGAGGAAATTCATCCAAGCTGGTTTTCCGCAGAAAACGACCCACTCGTGTAATCCGAGGATCATTTTCATTCTTAAAAATCAATCCTTTTGCCTCATTTTTGATTTGTGCCTTCAGTTCGTCTGCATTTTGCACCATCGACCGAAACTTATAGATGCGAAACGAATGCCCCATTAGCCCATAGCGTTCTTGAGAATACAGGATCGAACCGGGACTGTCGAACCTGATAGCCAAAGCAACCGGGAAAAAGATCAATCCGAAAATTGCCAGCCCAATCAAGCTACCAATTATGTCAATAAACCGTTTAATCAAACAAGATGCCGACCGATGCGGAGTCCCTTGCTCGCAGGAGATAGATGCACAGGAATTTAAATCCCCTTCTGACACTGCTGACTGCATGGCTTCCAGTTTCGCTTTTGTGGTGAATAACGTGAATCCCGTAGAAATACGGAGTCTATTTCACAACAATATAAGGGAATTCCAAGAGCGTCGATACGTTAAGTTGCAACACTATTCCAATCTTCTTGAAATCTTCACATAGTTTTATATTTGTGAAGGAATGATGAAGTACCCGCAACAGCTTAGTCTCCTAAGGTATTCAAAAGCCTAGCTGGAAAGAATTTCAGGTTTTATCGTGGAATTACAGAGACAAATAATTGTTAGTCAACAAAAATAAACTGAACAATGCCCCACGGTTTGCCAGCTTGTGAAATCAAGCATCTATCGAAAGGCGTACTTGTATTACTTGATACGCAAGACTGTGATTTAAACAACATTCTTGAAAGGGCGATTTTTTGGAGGGAGGCTTGAAAACTTCCTTGATTCAGCCCAAAACTTTAATTTGACAATGCTCTAAGTCGGGGGATCAGTTGCTCAAAGGCTTTGCCGCGATGACTGATGGATCGCTTAATTTCAGAGGGCATCTCAGCGAAGGTTAGCTGATGAGCGGGACTGTAGAAAACGGGATCATAGCCAAAGCCACCGATTCCTTGGGGTGATCGCAGAATTTCACCCGAACAAAATCCTTGGGCTTGTAGTGCAATCGTGCCGTCTGGACGCGCGATCGCAATCACACAAGCAAAACGAGCCGCCCGGTTCGATTCACCTTCTAATTCCTTGAGCAGTCGCGCAATACAGGCAGCGTCGTTCTCTGCGTAACGAGCCGAAAAAACGCCCGGTGCGCCTCCCAAAGCTTCCACTTCTAACCCAGAATCATCCGCGATCGCCCATTCTCCCATCGCTAAGGCGACCTGAGAAGCTTTTAAACAGGCATTTTCGGCGAAGGTTGTGCCCGTTTCTTCCACTTCCAACTCGGTTGATTTTAGGCGTAACTCCCAGTCCAGATCGGCAAGAAGGGCTTGCATTTCTGTTAATTTGCCTGGGTTTCCGGTTGCTACCACCAAAATTGTCATCCAAAGTTCCTTTTTATCGCTGAGGTGAGTGGATGGCTTTGCCGGAGTTACACCAAAATAGCAGTCATTCCAGCAACTTGGTCATGAAATGCTTGCCAGTCCAAAACTTGGTCGAGTAGCGCCTCGTAGCCCATCACGTTTGGATGCAGTCCATCTTCTGTAATGCGATCGCCACACCATTGACTTCCCTGCGACTGCCAATCAGAAAACACATCCAGGTAAGGAATTTGCCTTGCTTCACAGGCTAAGCGCGTCGCCTCTTTATAGCGCCACTGATCCGCATGATTGTAGTAGAGGCAATTGAGAAAGGGCATCTTAGATTCATCCACAGGCACCATGCCTACAAACAGCACCGGACATAGCTGCACTGCCTGATCTAACAAACGCTCTATTTCAACAGAAAACAGGTTGAAATCGGTAAAATTGCGTCCGTCTGGGCGAGAGAGCCGTGCCGAATCATTGGTGCCTACCGATAAAATCAGCAGGTCGGGGACTCGATTTCGCAATTCGCCCCGCAGCCGAAATTCACTTTCCAACCGAGTCGCAACCTGTTGCACTCCATCTCCACGAACGCCCAAGTTGTACAAGGCATGCCCCAAACTGCCGGGGATCATCCAACTGCGCCGTAGCCGTTCAATCCAGCCGCCCCCGACTGCGTCGCCAAAGCCATAAATGATGCTGTCTCCAACTGCAATAATCTTCAATGGTTGCGTTGTTTTTTGGAGAGTAAGAACTTTAGCAGTCTGCATTGAGTAGTTAAGCGTTGGGAACTCAAAAAATCAAGTATTTCAAAAAATCAAGTATTTAATTATGCAGAACTGTATCATCGGTTGAATAACTTTGCCAAGCTTGACAAATAGACACTCAGATACATCTACCTTAACAAATCAAGCTGAGATGTATTGGTGTAGTACATGCAGAGTATCGCTAAGCCCAAGTTGCAATGATCCAGTGGCTGCCGTTTATCAGGTAAAACATGCCCACCAGCAGCAAAGCAACACTGGCAAGCCGAATGATGGTGTTGGAGTGAAGCAACAAAGTCCGGGTTTGTTTGGCGAGTCCGGTGAATAAGCTAGCGAGAAAAATAATGGCAGTATAGCCAAAAGAGTAGCTGATCATCGTGAGTGTGCTTTGCCATTGCGAACCCGTTGCGGCGGCGGCGGTTAGCACTGAAATCATAATCGGGCTAGTGCAGGGAGAACTGACGAGCGCAAAGGTAATTCCCACCCCATAAGGACCGATGAGAAACGATGTGATAAGCGACTGGAGCCGCGATCGCCGCGACATTTTTTCCCTAAGTTGAACAGCATTGCCGCCCGTTCCGGTGGGTGAGGTGAAGCGGTTTAGCCTCAACCGAGGAATTTGCACAACACCGACCAAGCTCAACCCCATCAGCACAATAATTGCGCCCACAGCGACCTGAATATATCCGCGAAACTGAATCAGAATTAGACCTGCCGCTGAGGAAAATAGCCCCAGCAAACTAAGAACGGTGACGACCCCCAAAACAAAGGAACCTGCCTTAAAGAAAGCATCTCGGCGGGAAGTGATTTCGCGGGTGCCGATGTAGCTTAGGTTAACGGGCAACAGGGATAAAATGCAGGGGGAAATGCTTGCAACTAAGCCACCCAAAAACGCCAGTCCGATCAGCGCCAATGGATGATTAATCTGATATTTGTGCTGAGTAAACCACTGTTCGTAGCGATCGCCAATCCAAAACGCAAACTGCTGGAGCGATTGATAGACCGAGCTTTGGATTAATCCATCAAGGAGTAAAGCTAGGGCGATCGCACCCACAAACAGCATGATCAGCAGCAGTAGATGCTTCGAGTGTGGAATTGAGCGATTGGGTAATTTGGACAGTTTGACACGAGCCATAACAATTTAGTCTGCGAACAGCAACAACACATTACTTTTCAAACTGCTGAGAGCCTTGATAGCCAGAGCGCACCGCCAATTCTTCCAGCGATTGCAGCCCCCGATAAAGCTGTCCATTCATTTGCCAGGTGGGATAACTGCTGACCTGCGCCTGGGCACACTGTTCTGGCTGAGCATTTTCCCCTTGTGGATCACACTCTACCACCTGCAATTTAGCCACGGCTGAGCCAAACAATGCTTGCTGTCGGTTGCAATAAGGGCACCAATAGGTTGTATAAAGCTTTGCCCCTTGCAGATTGAGATGATCAACCAGGGCAAGAATGGCAGGAGAAGCCGACGCGCCATTTGCCGAGTCAACCGTGATAGAGGTGCGCTGTGCCGTGCAGCCTGATCCCATTAGCAGTAGCGCGATCGCCGCCATTGCAGCCACCCGCGAGTCCCATAGGGATTGTTTCACGAATCGCTGCTTCTTGTTAACTAACCCTAACCCTTGAATGCTCTTCAAGTCCATTTGAACGTCTTTCATCCTACCAACAGCACCAGTAACAACTGCAAGCCTCAACGCACTTGATTCACTTAATTGCAACTATCCTCAGTTGTATCCTAGTCAGCGCGATAAAACAGTGATTCTCCTCACCCGCTCAGCACGTTCTCACACTATTCTTCCCATTCGTCACTCGCAATTCGCAATTCGCAATTCGCAATTCGCAATTCGCAATTCGTCACTCGCAATTCGCAATTCGTCATTCGCAATTCGTCACTCGCAGTTCGTCACTCGCAATTCGTCATTCGTCACCCGCAAAATTTAATCCTGTAAAATGAGCCAACCTGGCAAGGCTAGCCTACACTGCTAACGGCGCATGATGTGGGCAAACAAGAACTTGAGGAGCTTAAGGGGAAGTTGTGGGAAAGATCGCGCTGCTAGTTGGGGTTAGTGTGTGTGATATGGGGTTTCCTCCCTTGCGAAAAGCTCGAACCAACGTGGAAGTGCTAAAACGAGCGCTGCAACGAACATCCTCTGGTTTTGAGGTGCAAACGCTGAATGATCCCAATTTGCTCGACATGATGGAAGCGATCGAGCAACTGTTTCGTCATCGCGAGGACACCGATCAGGTTTTGTTCTTTTTTTCGGGCTATGGCATTAAAGACGTAGATGGACAGCTTTACTTTGCGGCTCCCCATACGACGTTAGACGATCGCGGCAACCTGATTCGCTCTCGCACGATGCCCGTCAGATTTTTACACAATGTGATGGACACTAGCCCCGCTGGGCGACAAGTCGTTATGTTTGACTGCTGCTTTCGCCAAACGGGCGGGATCTCTCCTACGGAAGGCGAAACCCCAATGGAAGATACCTACAATCATTTGATTGGCGATCGCCGCGTAATTTTGTCTGCCACAACCTCCACCCAACATTTGCCCGAACCCGATAGCCTGGATGCTTGGAGCTATACGCGCTATTGGGCAGAGGGCGCAGCAACAGGGGCAGCAGATATCGACTGCGACGGCAGCCTCACTGTCAAAGAACTGCATTCCTATGCTCAGCGCAAGCTTCAGGTTGCCGCACCCGATCAGCACCCGCAGTTTTACGGCTCAGAAGACACCGCCAACCAACTGGTGTTGCAGGTTCCCAGCCAAACTCCTACCGTGCAATATCGTCAGTTTTTAGAAAAAATGGCTCAAACTAGCGAAATCGACACGACCGAATTTCGGATTTTATCGGGGCGGAATACTCTAAATACCTTTCGCCAACATTTAGGCTTGTCGCCTCAAGATGCAGCGGATATCGAAGCTGACGTATTACGCCCCTTTCAAGAGCGTCAACAGCGGGTACAGTTGTATGAAGAACTTTTCTCTAAGCTGACACAGGGGACACAATGAATCCCAAAGAAGAGGTCTACCGGAAACTACGGCAGTGGCAAAAAGCGCTGAGCTTGACCGATAGTGATACCGGGTTAATCAGTACGGGTTCATCTGCCAGTCGGCTGCAACCCAAGCCTCGTCAAAATGACCTGACGCTTTATGAACAGGTGCTAGAACGGATGATGGCAGACGCAAACGACCGACAGACTCCTTTGCGAGAGAGCGATCGCCATGAGCTTGAAGCCCTCCAGCAAGTGTTGCAACTACCCAACGAGGATGTGGCGGAAATTGAACACCGCTTGGATGTGCAATCAGCCGCAACCGTTTTGCCCCGTGGTGACACTCCAACTATTTCACCGTTAAGCTTCAATCCGCCCATCGCAATGCCTGCTACGGAAATCCCGGCTACAAAAATTCCTTCTGCGGAAATTCCTTCTGCGGAAATTCCTTCTGCGGAAATTCCTTCTGCGGAAATTCCTGCTGCTGCTGGCGAGGTTAACCATCCATCCAATCTAACGGGCGTAAAAGGGCAAATGGTCAAACGCAGAATGGATATGGATGCAGCTAGCCCCTCTGCCAATTCACCGCCTGTTGACCCCGCATCTCAAAAAAACGTCAACCTACCAGTGACAGAACCTGCTTCCTCGACTGCGGTTCCTACTGTTCAGCCTATGGATTCTGCCCCTGCATCTTCCACCCCTACGCCTGCTCAAGTTGTCGTTGTAGCATCACCTCCGAAAGTTGAGCGCGATCGCACTCCATTGCTGATTGCACTAGGATTGCTTTTAGCTCTATTAGGAATCGTTGGTGGTATTTGGATGTCACTTCGTCCTAAGGGGGATGCAGTCTCGGCTAACCCCAAAGTAGCGCGGCAATTTGTCGAGTCGGGCACTAAAAAAAATCAGCAGGGACAATATGCTGCCGCGATTCAAGATTTTGACCAGGCGATTCGCTCTAACGCGCAAGATGCAACTGCATACCTCAATCGCGGGTTTGCCCATCATCGAATGGGAAATTTGGATGCGGCAGTGGATGATTACACCAAGGCACTGACCCTTAACAAAAACTTTGCGGAAGCTTACAGCAACCGCAGCCATGCTCGATTTGACCAAGGACGACAGAATGATGCGCTGGAAGATGCAGGTCGGGCGATCGCTCTCCAACCAACCTTGGCAGTTGCTCATTTAAACTTGGGTAATGCCTTATTTGCTCAGGGAAATTTGGATGGTGCTTTCCAAAAGTTCAGCCAAACGCTGCAACTCAATCCACCTAACATTGTTGCGGCAAGGGCACACAACAATCAGGGCAACGTTTTTGCCAACCAGAAAAAATTGGATGAGGCAATTCGGGCTTATACCCAAGCGATCCAACTGGATGCTAGCTATGCAGATGCTTTGTTTAACCGGGCGATCGCGTTTGATCAGAAAGGGAATCAGCAAGGCGCGATCGATGACTTCAGAAAAGCTGCTGACCTTTACAAAGCGGAGGGTAACAATGAGATGAGCGCCACATCAACCCAACGAGCCGAACAAGTGCAAAAAAACCCCACGCCTGCGCCCTCTATTCAATCCATTTAGCGATCGCCTCTGTTTGTGAAGCAGACCAAGTCTTAGGGAGACACTCCGCACCGAACGCTTTGGACTTTGTGGCACTATCCAAAAGAAGTCCGAAACCCTCTCCGTTTGCACCGAGAAGGTTTCGAGCCGATGTTTTGGAGAGCAAAGGAGAAAATTTACCCTTGCTTCACATCTTTAGTCGTTTAGTTTGATCGGGTTGTTCCGGAAAACAGCCGAAATGACAGAAAAACTTAGCAGCCGTGAATCATGTTTCCTGATTTAGCGTGATGTGGCGCGTAGCAGCTCTTTGGTTTGCCCAGGTGCCATCCGCTGATTCTGTAAATCTTTTTTTGTCATCACCCAACCTTCGGATGTGTTCTTATGTCAAATGTGGTGTCCCCTGCGGTTGTTCATTATCCTGAACTTAACCAACCCCTCAATGAACGCTACCAAGTGAATGAAATTTTGGCGGCTCGTCTTTGGGGACGCACCTACCTCGCCCAAGATTTACACCGCCCTAGCCAGTCAGAGTGCATCATTCACCATTTTAAGCAGATCCCAGAAATACCAAACTATGCCGAATTGGTTCGCAGCCTATTTGCCAATGAGGCGGCACTGCTGGAAGCGTTTGGCACTCATGAACAAATTCCTCAGTTGCTTGCTTGCTTTGAGGATGACAAAGGGTTTTATGTGGTGCAGGAGTTTGTGGAGGGGCGATCGCTGAGCCAAGAATTAATCCCCAACCAACCTTGGAGCGATACCGAGGTGATAGTGCTACTACGAGAAGTGCTGGAACCTTTGGCATTTATCCACGAGCGCGGTGGGCTGCACGGAAACATCAAGCCAGACAACCTATTGCGAGGGCAGGCGGGGCGATTAGTTCTGATTGATTTTGGCAGTATGCCGCAGATCCAGCAAGAGTGCATGATGGCTTACGCTGTGGAGGGCGATTTAACGGAGGGTTCGGAGCAAGGGTATCGACCTTTGGAACAGCTTCAAGGATTGCCGTGCGCTGCCAGCGATGTGTATGCGATCGGGATGATTGCTATCCAAGCGCTGACGGGCAAACATCCGACGCAGTTTCAAATCGATCCGCAGTCGGGGAAGGTGCTGTGGCTACCTCACTATGAAGAGGCGATTGCGGCACTCAATCGTGGACTGATCGGAGTGATAAATCGGATGGTGCAGTGGGATTTATCGCAGCGGTTTAGCTCGGCTGGGGAAGCACTTGAGGCATTGCAAGCGGTGTATCCTCCTCAAAACGGGGCGCGATTCGTGAAACGTTCGCGAAGCGTCTCCGAAGGAGAATCCTTTCGGGAATCGCCCGTGGAAAGTCATCCATCTGGCACTGTGGTCACGGTAATTGTCCCTGCAACTGCACCCAATGCCCAAGCAGAGATCACTGAAACAGATCGCGAAATTATCGTAACGTCCGTCACGAATCAGCCTTTCTTTCTAACACGATTGTTGATCAGCGCGATCGCCTATCCTTCTGTGCGAATTGGCGTTGGCGGCACCGCCCTGACTGCGATCGTCGCTGCGATTGGCTGGAGTTTATTGAACTCAGTCAACTGGTCGCAGCCAAACCCGATTTTGGGAAAGGTCAGCAAAAAGCTGCAAAAGCCCCAGCGTCCGGTGCAAGCTGGGGCAATAAAACCTGAGCGAACACAGACTGTCTCCAGTGCGTGGCGGCAAGATTGGACTACTGCAACCCAAACTTTACAACAAGCCGAGCAAGCCCTGGACAATGGTAATTGGTCAGAAGCACGCCAACTCACTCGGTCAATGTCTACAAAGATTCCTTATTGGATGGATAGGGGAAAAGCTCTAGAAAAACAAGTTATTGCGAAGGCGGAGGTTGATTCTAAAAATCTGCTGCAAACTGCCTACGATCGCGCTCAAGACCGTGACTTTACTGCTGCATTGACCACGCTGAAGCAGATTGTGCCAGAAACCACTGCCGGGGCGATCGCCCAAACCAAAATTGATGAATACACTGCGAAACAAGCGGTCAAAGCCCAAGCAGACCTGCAAAAAGCATACGATCGCGCCATTCTGCGAGATTTTACTGAAGCACTGACCTATTTAGGGCAAATTCCTCAAGGCACCCCTGCTGACGCGATCGCCCAGCAAAAAGTGGTGGAATATTCTCGTAAAGCACAAATTCGCGCCCGATCGATACTCAAAGCGGCTGCCGATTATGCCCAACAGCAAAACTTTTTAGCGGCGCTGACCACGCTCGAAAAAATCCCCGGCGGCTCATTTGTAGACGAAGTGATGGAGCAAAAACTGACTGAGTACAGGGCAAAGCTAAACCAACAAGCAGCCCAGTGGTTACAACAAGCCAATGCTGAGGCTGCTAGTGGACGGCAATCAACCGCGATCGCATTTCTGCAAAAAGTCCCGATTGGCACTCCTGCCTATGCCCAAGCCCGCGAACAACTCGCCGCGATCGCTCAAATCTCAGTGGCTGACCAGCGCAATTTTAATGCTGTCGTTTCTGCTAAATCAGGACAAGATTTGAATCCTGGCACCTACCTGCGAGAAGCCACTTCCATCATGGCGCTACGGTTAAGATGAGGATTGCTCGATTTCCTTGCACTTAGCTACCGTTATTTGTTAAGTTAATTAAGCGCTAAATTGTGCAGTCTGCCGGGATAGCTCAGTTGGTAGAGCAGAGGACTGAAAATCCTCGTGTCACCGGTTCAAGTCCGGTTCCTGGCATTCAAGTCAATCAAGCGAAAAGCTCTGAATCTAAGCGATTTGGGGCTTTTTATTTTGGCTGGTTGCCGTACACCTATTCTAACTTTTGGGTATTTTTAGGTTTATTTAGCGCTCTAACTGGTGTAAATGGCGTAAGGTACAAATCAAGAAGAAGGTTGATGCTAATCCTGCGACAACTCGCTCGACGAATGGGCGAGGTGCCAGAAGCCTTACGATCGCGACTGAATCTCCTTTCCCTTGAGCAACTAGAAAACCTTGGTGAAGTGTTGCTGGATTTTGCAGCGATCGCCGATTTAGAATCTTGGTTTAAAGCCCTGGAGTAGCGCGTTGCATGATTGCATCAGGTTGAGGGTTGGCTAAGAGGAGAGCGATCGCTTACCGATACAGTTCTGACCATAACAGCCTCCAATTAGACGAGGACAGGAATTTTGGCGTTGACTTTGAGCAGATCTAAGCCTTGTTCAAATATGGTATCAATCGGCTGCATGGTGCCATCGGTGGTCATAAATTTGTGGTCAGGTGTGGCGCGGAGAGTGGTGCCGTCGTCAAGCTGATATTCCACTAGGGCTTGGGTGCCGCGATCGTGCCATTGGGCGATCGCCTGAGTGTAAACAAAGCCATTTTCATCGACGCTATAAACCGTGCAGGCTAATTGTTTCTGGACGATTTCACCGATCGCGATCGCGCCATATTCCACCGTCAGAATCGGCGTGTCAGCACTGAGGCAGTATTCCGCGAACTGCACCATTTTTTCCCACAGATCCGTAGCAACCTTGGCTTTTACGTCATTTTTTTCTGCACCTTGCACAAAGAGTTCCTGATGCTTTTCCATCTCAGACTTTTTCTTTTTACCCATCGCCCGCCGCAGCAGATCGGCTTGTCCCAACGAGTAACCGCCCATATCCTGCGCGATTTTCATGATCTGCTCTTGATAGACCATGATGCCGTAAGTTTCGTTGAGGATTGGCTCTAAGATTGGGTGAGGATAGTCGATTTTTTCGCGCCCGTGTTTGCGGTTGATGAACTTGGGAATTAAGCCAGCATCCAGTGGACCGGGACGATAGAGCGCCAGCACGGAGGAAATATCTTCTAGGCTGGAGGGTTTCAGATCGCGCACAATCTGCCGCATCCCCGATGATTCCAACTGAAAGATGCCTTCTAGGTCGCCCTTGGCAAGCAGCTTGTAGGTTTTGAGGTCGTCGAGCGGCAAATGATCCAGATCAACTGCGGGTTTGCCCGTCAGCGCGATTAGTTCGATCGCCTTTTGGATCATCGTTAGGTTTCGCAGCCCCAAAAAGTCCATTTTTAGCAGACCGAGGGCTTCGATATCTTCCATGTAGTACTGGGTAAACA
>Ga0209181_10002276_pt1 | contig 31799 bp, 24 predicted proteins | sample MAT05_FD_187208 | JGI IMG/M metagenome (GOLD analysis project Ga0209181, IMG submission 187208) | Freshwater microbial communities from Lake Fryxell liftoff mats and glacier meltwater in Antarctica - MAT-05 (SPAdes) (version 2) | ecosystem: Environmental > Aquatic > Freshwater > Ice > Liftoff... | reverse complement strand
GGATGAAGCGTTCAGGCGCTCGCTACTCGTCGCATGGCGGCCAAACGATCCTCAACTTCCGCGCCGCATTGCTATCCAACCGCTTACCCCTCCTCATGCGCGAAGTTGTCTCTCGCTACTCGGCCGATGTTCTGGCAGCGTGACCCTCCAAGGCTGGATATGCACCCTCTGGAGCTCGGCGGCGCGCAGGCGCAGCTCCTCGACCTTCTCGACGCCGAGCAGCGCGAGGCCGGGGGCGTTGGCGCGGCGCTCGCGCTCGACATCGCCCTCGCGTCGTGCGACCTGGGCGTCGCGAGCGAGCCTTCGCGCAGCGCGACAAGGAGCTGCCGGAGAAATACCGGCAGGTGATCCGCGAGCTCGGCGCTGGTGCGGCGGCCGGGCGCGAGCGAGGCGCCTACGCGGGCGATCCACTGCTTCAGCAACGCCTCCTGCTGCGCTTCGATCAGGTCGGCGACGTGGTTCACCACGGTTGCCCCAGAGTACAGGCTTTCGAGCTGAATTTCGCCTCTTCGTCGAGCTTGTGCAGAGGGCGTTGCCCTGCTTTGCTCGCCGGTATGGCGAACCACCTGTCTTTTCTGCCCTTCCTCGTCGCTCTCGCCGCCTCGCCTCTCGCGGCCTGTAGTACCAGCGAGTCCGCGGGCACCGGCGGCTCCGCAGGCACGTCCACCGCAACTTCGACGGGCACGGGCGGTTCCATCCCGGACGCCCGCGTCATCGTGCGTGACCACGCCGGCCGCCCCGCTGTCGGCGTCGACATCCTCGTCCACGATCCGACCGGCGCCACGATTCAGCAGCTCAAGACCGACAAGACCGGCGCTGCCATGATCGATCTGGTCGAGGGCGGCGGCGTCACTGCCCTCTACAGGTCCGCTCGAGAAAACAACCCACCTGGGTACTCCGCCCTCTCGGTGATCGGCCTCGCCGCAGGCGCCGAGGTTCGTTTGGTCGCCGATCCCGACGTCACGCCCGAGTCGCCGTTGCCGATGAGCCTCACGTTCACCGGGGTTCCCCCGCTCATGCCGGCAGGGTGGGATATCGTCGTCTCGTGTCATCAAGATATGATGGACTCCAAAACCACCCTTCAGTACGGCGGCTGCGCCGACAGCTCCACGTACGATCTCGTCGCCTTCCTCATGGCCGGGGAGCAGCGCATCGTCTTTGCGGCGCAGCCCGATCAGCCGGGGAAGAGCGTTCCTTTCCAGCTCGATCCCGCCAAGGCAGAGGCCGTCCCCCGGGTCGAGGTCGACGTCACCGGGATGCCGGCGGGCACCTCGACGCTCGAAGCGCGCCTGTCGGCCAATCGACCCGAGGGCGGCCGCACTCAGGTATCGATCTTTCAAAGCCCGACCCAGCCGCAAGGCACGCTGCTCAAGATCCCCCGACTCCCGGTCTCCGCGGGAGGGACGTTCGACCTCGACGTCTCGGCCGACACCGCCCAGGGGAGCTTCCTCGCGCGCTTCCCGTTCGCGGCCGCCAAGCTCCCGACGAGCCCTGTTGTCTGGAGCGCTATCGCGGTCCCCTTGGTCAGCTCGGCTGGCCCGATCACCGGCTCTTCGCAGCGCCCCGAGGTGCCCTGGGCGCTCCCGCCCGGCGAGATGCCGGCCGACGCGGTGCGCCTCGCCCTTCATTACCTCGTCGCGCAACAGCCGGTGAACTGGACACTTTACATGGCCTCGAGCGTGGGTGATGTTGCGCGGTTCCCCGAGATTCCAGCCTCGTTCTCGGGCTGGACAGCGGCGCCGGGGACCTCGTTGCTGGTGATCACCGATCACGTCGACGTCGTGGGGACTTCCAGCCTCCTCGCGGCGGTGAACGCCGAGTTCGACCGAACGGGCGGCGCGTGGAGCACGACGTCGTTCATCGCCCCTGCGCCCTGAGACCGGGTTCGCGCTCCTCTCCCTCGCGGCGCGTGGTAGCTTGCGCCGCCATGAGCGCCCCCGCTTTCGATCTCCAGAACCCCACCGAAGAGCACCGGATGTTGCGCCAGATGGTGCGCGATTTCACCCGCGACGTCGTCGAGCCGCAGGCGGAGGAGCACGACCACGACGCCAAGCTCAACGTGGGCTTGCTCCGCCGCGCGGGCGAGCTCGGCCTGCTCGGGATCACCATCCCCGCCGAGCACGGCGGCGCCGGGATGGACGCCGCGGCCGCGGTCATCGTCCACCACGAGCTCTCGAAGAGCGATCCGGGCTTCGCCCTGGCCTACCTCGCCCATTCGATGCTCTTCGTGAACAACTTCTACTGGGCCGGGAACGAGGATCAGCGCGCCCGCTACCTCCCCAACGTGCTCACCGGGGAGTGGATCGGGGCGATGGGCATGACCGAGCCCGCCAGCGGGACCGACGTGCTGGGGATGAAGACGACGGCCCGCCTCGAGGGCGAGAGCTACGTGCTCAAGGGCCGCAAGGCGCTGATCACCAACGCGCCCGAGGCCGACGTGTTCGTCATCTACGCGACGGTGGAGGGCCGGATCACGTCCTTCCTGGTCGAGCGCACGTTCCCCGGCTTCTCGACCGACGCGAAGACGCCGAAGATGGGCATGCGCGCGAGCACGATGGGCGAGATCCAGCTCGACGACGTCGTGGTACCCGCGAGCAACGTGCTCGGCACGGTCGGCGGCGGCATCCGCAACATGATGCGCAACCTCGAGCTGGAGCGCATCACCCTCGCCGCGATGAGCCTGGGGATCGCCGATCGCTGCATGGATATCATGACGAAGTACGCCGCCGAGCGGCACTCGTTCGGTAAATCGATCGCCGAGCACGGGCAGATCCAGCGCTACATCGCGGAGAGCTACGCCAAGACCGAGGCCGCGCGCGCGCTGATCTACTGCGTGGCGCGCGAGGTCGGCCCGGAGCACCGAAACCGCCTCGGCACCGACGCGGCCAAGCTCTTCGCCGCCCCGGTCGGTAAAGAGGTCGCCGACAACGCCATGCAGGTGCTGGGCGGCTGGGGCTATTGCACCGAGTACAAAGTGGAGCGCTTCCTCCGCGACGCCAAGCTCCTGGAGATCGGCGGCGGAACGCTGGAGTCACACCAGAAGAACATCACCAAAGAGCTGATGAGCCGGCTGCGCTAGCCCTGCTCGTCCCGCCGGTGACTCCCTCTCTTCTCGTCTTCAGACAGCCTATCCGGCCATCGCGCCGCCCATGCACGGCAGCGAGAAAAAGAGCCAGCCCAGCGTCCCGATGATCAGCGTCAGGTGCAGCCCGAGGGCGAATTTGCCAACGAGCTGCGCCGCGCGGGCGATGCCCTGATCGCCGAGGTCGGGATCGAGCGCGATCCGCATCTGCGCGCGCTGCCCGAGCGAGAGGGCGAGGGGCCCGAAGAAGAAGCCGAAGAAGAGCAGCCCGAAGAGCGCGCTGGCCAGGGCGAGGCGGGCCTCGATGCACTCGAGATCGCCGCCCAGGCCGCTCATCGGGTGCGCTGCTACCGCGCCCCAGCCAGGATCCACACCTTCGTCGCCGAGGTCGTCGTCCATCGAGCGGTCGACGTCACGTGAAGAGGATTGTTCCGGAGCGCGTGATCGATCGATGAAGAAAAGGCTGCAAATCAGCCTGATTGTAGCTTTCCGCCCGGCGTAGTCGTGGGATTCCATGGAGTATGATTTGGTGCTAGTTTGATTTTCATGGTCGCCGTTGCGCCTCTTTTCATGACTGCGCCCCCTCCGCGTCTAACGCTGGAAAAGTGGGCGGACATGGACGAAGACGAGCCCGGGGAGCTCGTCGACGGTCAGCTCACCAGGGAAGAGATGCCGAGCATTCTGCATGAGTCGGTGGTCGCCTGGTTGATCCTCGAGCTCGGCAGGTGGGCTCGTCCCCGACGTGGCTGGGTCTTCGGATCGGAGCTCAAGCTTGGCCTCTCCCCGAGCCGCGGGCGCAAGCCTGACGTCTCGATGTACCTGCCGGGGGTCAAGCTGCGCGCGCGCGATTCGCTCTCCCGCGTCCCCCCCGACGTGGTTGTCGAGGTCGCCTCTCCGAGCCCGCGTGACGTGCTCCGCGATCGCATGGCGAAGGTCGACGAGTACGCGGCGTTCGGCGTCCGCTTCTACTGGCTGATCGATCCCGAGGCGCGCATCCTCGAGCTCCTCGAGCTGGACGAGAAGGGGCGCTACTCGATCGCGCTCGTAGCGTCGCGGGGCAAGGTCGTCGTTCCCGGTTGCGACGAGCTGGTGCTCGATCTCGATCAGCTCTGGTCCGAGGTCGATCGGCTGGCGTTCGACGAGCCCTCCGACGACGACGAGGCCGCCCCGTAAGGCGGGGCCTCGAGGCCCTCCGACCACACGAGGAGCGCTCCGAGCACGGCGGCGCAGACCGTCTCGGTCCGCAGGACGAGCCCGCCGAGGCGCGCGCGCGTGAAGCCGGCGCGCGCCGCGGCGTCGAGCTCGTCGTCGTCGAGGCCGCCCTCGGGGCCGACCAGGATCGTGACGTTGGTTGCTGCTGCAACGAGTTGCAGGCACGCGCCGAGCGGCGTCGTCGCCGTCGGATCGAGGCAGAGGCAGAGGGTCGCCGCGCTTGGGGCGTCGAGCGCGAGCGCGGCGGCGAGCGCGACCGGAGCGTCGAGGATCGGGGCGTCGCCGCGGCCGCACTGGCGGGCCGCCTCGACGGCGATGCGTCGCCAGCGATCGGCGCGCGCGGCGTCCGGCCTCGCGACGCTGCGCGCGGTGATCGCCGGGATGATCCGCGTCACGCCGAGCTCGGTCGCGTCGCGGACGATGCCGTCCATCTTGTCGCCCTTGCAGGAGCCCTGGATCAGCGTCACGCGGCGGGCAGGGCGCACCGAGGCCGCGCGGATCACGGCGATCCGAGCGACGGCGCCGCGCCTCGTCACCTCGACGAGCTCGGCGTCGGCCTCGACGGCGCGCTCGGGATCGAAGGCGAGGAAGGCGTCGCCGATCTCGAGGCGATGGACGCGCGTGACGTAAGTCGCGGCCTCGGCCGGGAGGGGGAAGAGGCCCGCCTCGGTGAGCGGGACGGGGACCCGCAGGGGCGCGCGCCGCGCCCCGGGGTTTGGGGCCGCTTGCGGCCCCATCGAGACCAGCGGTGCGCGCTTCACGCCGGCGCGGTGAAGGCGATGGCGACCCAGCCTTCCCCGGCGGCGTCACCGCGGCGCTTGGTGGTCGCGTGGACGAGCGCGCGGGGGAGCGACGTGTAGATGCGGACCATCTCGTCGTGCTCGCTCTCGAGGATGCCCGAGAGGACGAGCGTGCCGCCGGGCGCGAGGACGCGATCGAGCTCGCTCGCGAGGGGGCGGAGGACGCGCGCCTCGATGTTGGCGAGGACCCAGGGGAAGGTGCTCGTGATCGACTCGACCGTGCCTTCGCGCGCCTCGATGCGATCGCCGAGGCCGTTGCGCGCGGCGTTCTCCTGGACCACCTCGACGACGTCGGCGTCGATGTCGATCGCGACGGCGCGCGCGGCGCCGTAGAGGAGCGCGACGAGCGCGAGGATGCCGCTCCCGGTGCCGACGTCGAGGAGCTCGCGGTCCTTCAGCGCGGGCGCGGACTCGTGGAGGATCTCCGAGATGAGCGAGGTCGACGCGTGGAGGCCAGTCCCGAAGGCGCGGCCCGGCTCGAGCTCGAGGATGATCTCGTCGCCCTCCTTTGCGGGCCGCGGGACCCACGGGGGCACGAGGCGGATGTGCGGGGTGAGCAGGAAGGGCGCGAAATGCTCTTTCCAGGCGTCGCGCCAGGCGTCGCCGACGACCTCTTCGAGGCGGGGAGCGAGGGCCGGGAACGCGGCGATGAGATCGGCGATCGCCTCGTTGGCGGCGTCGTGAGATTCGAAGCTCGCGACGAGGGTGACGATGCCGGCGGAGCTGCCCTTGATCAGCGTCAGATCGTCGCGCTCTTCGACGCCGCTGGCGCCGAGCTCGAACAGGGTGGCGCCGAGCTCTTCGGCCTCGGCTGCGGGGACGTCGACGGCGACGAAGGGGTAGCGGGGCTCGTTCATTCTTTGACGCCGATGGTGACGGTGGCGGTGTTCTTGGGGGTGGTGGGCGAGGTGGACTGCGTGAGAAGGACCGCGGTGAGGATGGCGCCGCCGACGACGACCACGCCGACCGGGACCCAGAAGAACGGGCTCGTGAGGGCGCCGTTCGAGGGGACGACGACGCGGAGCGGAGCCGCCGCGTCCCCGCGCGAGGTCAGCGGGAGGCCGCTCTTGTCGACGGCCTGGAGGTAGTACTCAATCAGCGGCGCCTTCACCGCGACGCCGGGGATCTGCGTACGAAACTGGCCGAGCGAGTAGGTGCCCGCCACCGTGACGAACTTGCCCGTCGAGCCGGTGCGGTACGCGAGCTGCACGCCGCGGACGCGGCCGTCGGGATCGTCGATCGTGCCGACGAGCTTGAATGTCTCCTTGGCCGGCGTCTGCGCAGGGGAGGCGTGCTGCATGTGGATCGGCTTGTCCTGCGCGACGGGGACGCCCACGGTCACCATCCCAGGCTTGCCCTCGTCGGACCATTTCATCCGCGTGGCGTCGAAGAAATCGCGGAAGCGCGGGGACTCGGTGGGCGGGAGCGAGAACTTCTCGTTGAGCACGAGGATGCCGCGCACCGCGGCGTCGGCCTCCTCCGTGCGCTTGAGGATGATGTAGTTGTAGGCGAGCAGGCGGTAGGTCTCGACCTTCTCGGCCTCGCTCGATCCGGGCCGCAGGAGCGCCGCGGAGAGGGTCTGGATCGACTCTTCGTACTGCTGATCCTCGAAGAGCGTGCCGGCGCGCTGGATCAACGTCGTCGTGCTCTTGCCCTGCGCGAGCGCGACCGCTTCGCCTGCGAGCGCGCACGCGGCGGCGACGGCGATCGTCGCGACGACTCTCGGAAGGCGGGCTCGGCGAGGGCAAAACATCGGCGGAGAGTAACGGGGATCCCCCGCAAAACCAAGGGCGCGCGCTACTTGTCGGTGTAGCGGCGGCGCGCCTTGACGGAAACGAGCACGCTCGCTCGATCGCGCGGCGAGGGCGGCTTCTCGCCGTCCGCGAGCACCATCGCGGTGAGGTTCCCGCCGTAGACGCAGCCCGTGTCGAGGCCAGTGGCGAAGGCGTGGATCTGGGGATCCGGCCGCGCGTTGTGGCCGAAGACGATGTGCTCGGGGCCGCCGTAGCGCTCGCCCCAGAGGAAGCGTCCGCGCTTCTCCACCGGGGCGCCGTTGCGATCGAGGCTGCGCACGTACATCAGCGTGTGCGGGTCTTGCTGCTCGACCGGAACACCGGGGACGAGGCCCGCGTGGAGGACGCGGACGCCGTGCTCGGGGAGATCGATCCAGAGCGGCAGAGACTCCAGCAGCGCCCAGTCGCGCTTGCGGAGGACGCGCGCGGTGGCGAGCGTCTGCTCGGAGGCCGGGTTCTCCTTCGGCGCGCTCCGGTAGCGCAGGAGCCGGTCCTCGTGGTTGCCGCGGACCGAGCGCGCGTCGACGTCGCGCAGCAGATCGAGCGTGCCGCGCGGATCGGGCCCGCGCACGACGAGGTCGCCCACCAGCACCAGGCGATCCCCCTCGCCGAAGGCCACCTTGGCGAGGAGCGCGTCGAGCTCGTCCCGACAGGCGTGGACGTCGCCGACGAGGATCGTTCGGCCCATCAGGCGGGGCTCGCCCCGATCTTGGCGCGCTTGGGGATGACGACGACGCCGCCTTCGCTGACGAACCAGCGCTTCCGGTCCTCGGCGAGGTTGTAGCCAATCTCGGTGCCCGAGGGGATCTCGACGTCCTTGTCGATGATCGCGCGGCGGATCTTCACGTGGCGGCCGATGACGACGTTCTCGAAGAGGACCGACTCCTCGATGTGGCTGAACGAGTTCACGCGCACGCGGTTCGAGAGGACGCTGCGGTGGATGCGGCCGCCGGAGATGATGCAGCCGAGCGAGACGAGGCTCTCCGTCGCGATGCCGACGCGGGCGTTGGCCTCGTCGCGGAAGACGAACTTCGCCGGCGGGTCGTGGGCGACACCGGTGCGGATCGGCCAGCGGTGGTTGTAGAGGTTGAACGCGGGCTGCACGGAGACGAGATCCATCTGCGCGGCCCAGTAGGCCTCCACGGTGCCGATGTCGCGCCAGTAGGCGTGCCCGACCTCTTCGCCCGGGACCTGGTTGGTCTCGAAGTCGTAGACGAACGCGCCCGCGCCGCGCGCGACCATGGCCGGGATGATGTCGCGGCCGAAGTCGTGGGCGCTCGTCTCGAGCACCGAGTCGCGCTCGAGCGTCTCGTGGAGCGGGCCGGTCTTGAAGATGTAGTTGCCCATCGAAGCGAGGGCCATGTCAGGCCGCCCCGGCATCGGCGGCGGGTTCTCGACCTTCTCGTGGAAGGCCTTGATCCGGCCCTCGGCGTCGACCTCGATCACCCCGAACTCGCGCGCCTCCTTGAGCGGGACGGGGACGGCGGCGACGGTGACGTCGGCGTCGGTCGAGAGGTGCTGCGCCATCATCTGGCGCATGTCCATCTTGTAGACGTGGTCGCCGCCGAAGATGAAGACGTGCTCCGGTGACTCGTCGGTGATCACGTGCTCGGTCTGGAAGACGGCGTCGGCCGAGCCTTTGAACCAGCTCTTTCCGGTGCGCTGCTGCGCGGGGATCGTCTCGATGAAGCTGTCGAGCATCGGCGAGAGGCGCCACGATCGGGCGATGTGCTCCTCGAGCGAGGCGCTCTTGTACTGCGTGAGCACCTTGATCTTCGTCAGGCCGGAGTTGACGAAGTTCGAGAGGACGATGTCGATGATCCGGTAGCGCCCGCCGAAGGGTACCGCGGGCTTGGCGCGGTCGTTGGTGAGGGGGCCAAGCCGGCGACCTTCGCCCCCGGCGAGGATCATCACGAGGACGCGGGAGGTCTCGAGGGGGCCGCTGATCTTGGTCTCGTGCATGGGTCGGCCGAGGGTACTTCATCGTCCCCGGTCACGCGAAGCGCGGTTTCGGGGTTTCTCTTTACGAAAAGCGCGCGAGCATGATAGCCGAAGGGGGCCGTCCGGCGCCCCAGCCGGGCGCCGGGCCCGTCCGCTGCCTGAAAGAGGCCGCCGCTGTTTTTTTTCGATGGGACCGCACGCGGCCCCGGGGTCGGCCTCTCGTGCAACGGCCCGCCCCGCTTCTCGAAGATCGTCGATACCCCGCTGAACCCTGCCGGCTCAGGAGACCCGATGAACGTCCGATCCGCCCTCTCCCTCGTCGCCTGCCTCGCCGCCGCCGCCGGCGCCTTTGGCTGCGGAGGCGACGAGCAGCCGTACCCGTCCAAGCCCGCCGTCAGCGGCAAGAAGGCCTCCCTCCCCGCGGTGCCGACCCTGCCGACCAAGGTCAAGAAGCAGGGCGACGCCTACACCATCTGGGGCGTGACCCACGAGCTGCGCAGCCGCGTCCACAACGAAGACGTCAACGGGAAGAAGATCTCGATCGTCGGCTACATCGTCAAGACGAACATCGATCAGGCCCCGAAGTGCGCGATCCACAAGACCGGCAAGGGTGATCCGGCGGACTGCAAGTCCTCGATCCCGACCTTCTCCATCGCCGACGAGAAGGGCGAAGCAAAGGACATGATCGACGTGATGGGCTGGGCTTCGAACTGGGCCCAGGTCTTCACGATGATCGAGGGCATCGACAAGGCGGCCAAGGGCAAGGAGGCCGAGGTGAAGGTGGCCGACGAGTTCTGGGGGATGGATCTCCCGAACCCGATCCCCAACGTCGGCGCCAAGGTCAAGGTGACTGGCACCTACGGCGTCACGTTCACCAAGTCGACGAGCGGCGCGGCCGCGAACCCGAAGTACGGGATCCTGACTGTCGAGAAGATCGAGTACCTCGAGCCCGCGGCCGAGAAGGCGTACTTGCCCGGGATGAAGAAGAAGCCGTAGTCCGAGCTTGGAGCGTCGAGCAGATCGAAACGGCGCGGAAAGAGCCGGAATTTAACGCAAAGGCGCAAAGTCGCAGAGGCGCAAAGTCCAAGAATCTCTCGGGTCTTTGCGTCTTCGCGCCTCCGCGCCTTTGCGTTGAAATCCGTTCTCGGATCGCTCTAGCGCAAGCCAATGAGCTTGCGGGCCTCGGCCATCGTCGCCTGCGCCACCGCGCGAGCCCTCGCGGCTCCATCGCGCAGCACCTCGTCGACCTCGGCGGGGTTGGCGACGAGCTCGGCGCGGCGGGCGCGGTAAGGCGCGAAGTACGTCTGGATCTTCTCCAGCAGCGCGACCTTGGCTTCGCCGTAGCCCATGCCGCCAGCGCGGTAGCGCGCGGCGAGGGCGTCGCGCTCTTCGGGCGTGGCGAAGAGCGCGTAGAGCGAGAAGACGTTGCAGGTGTCCGGGTCCTTCGGATCCTCGAGCGCGGCGGAGTCGGTCTTGATGCTCATTACGACCTTCTTCAGCGCCTTGCCCTCCATCTGCAAATCGATCGTGTTCTTGTACGATTTGCTCATCTTCTCGCCGTCGACGCCGACGACGCGGGGTGTGCTGCTGAGGCGCGGCTCGGGGCGCACGAGCCAGTCCGTCTTGTAGGCGTGGTTCCATGACTGCGCCATGTCCTGCGCCATCTCGATGTGCTGCACCTGATCTTGCCCGACAGGCACGAGGTTGGCGCGGAACACGAGGATGTCGGCGGCCATCAGCACCGGGTAATAAAAGAGGCCCATCGAGGCCTCGAAGCCCTTGGCGATCTTGTCCTTGTAGCTGTGGGCGCGCTCGAGCAGGCCGCGGCCCGTCGTCGTGGAGAGCATCCACGCGAGCTCCGTCACCTCGGGCACGTCGCTCTGGCGGAAGAAGCTGGAGCGCTTCGGATCGAGGCCGAGGGCGAGGTAGTCGACCGCCGCGTCGCGCACGTTGCCTCGCAGTGTCGCCGCGTCGTGGACGGTGGTGAGCGCGTGAAAGTCGGCGATGAAATAGAACAGCTCGGCGTCCGCGTGCTGCTGCAGCTCGATGTGCTGCTTGATCGCGCCGAAGTAGTTTCCCAGGGTGAGCTTCCCGGAGGGTTGAACGCCGGGGGGGATGGGAATGGGCATGGGCGGGGGCTCCTGATCAGGCGACGGGGAGGGTGGGGGCGTCGGCGAGCGCGCCGATGAAGACGCCCTTGAATTGAAGGATCTCCGGCGCGCGGGGGATGGTGAGGATCAGGGCGCGCGCGAGGAGAAAATCTTTCTCGCGCTGGCCGAGATCGCCGGCCCGCCCCTCCGTCGCGTGCTGGAGGAGGATCGCGGCCGTGACGCTGACGTTGAGGCTCTCGGCGAAGCCGCGCATGGGGATGCGGACCGAGCGCTTGCAGGACGCGCGCAGCTCGTCGTGGATGCCGTCGCGCTCGTTGCCGAGCACCAGCGCGACGCGGGGGATGCGGGCGAGATCCGCGGGCTCGAGCTCGCCCTCGGGGTGCGTGGCGATGAGCTCGTGGCCCGACGCCGCGAGCGCCGCCGTGGCCGCGTCGGTGCGCGGGTAGCTGTGGACGTCGACCCAGCGCTCGGAGCCGCGCGCCACGGTGGTCGAGGCGAGGAAGCCCTCGCGGCGCTCGACGACGTGGAGGCGCTGGATCCCGAAGGCGTCGCACGATCGGATCACCGCGGCGCCGTTGTGGGGATCGTGCGGCGCGTCCATGATCGCCGTCACCGAGTCGAGGCGCGCGGCGAGGACGGCGCGGACGCGCGCGGCGCGCTCGGGCAGGACCAGCTCCTCCAGCTCGCGGGTGATGGCGGCGACGTCGAGCCCCACGAGCGCGCGGAGGAGGGCTTGCTGGTCGCGGGCCACGTAGGTGCAATGGGGGGTGGAGCGGCGCATGCGCTTTCGGGCGGTGATTACCTGGTTTGAGGCGGTTTGTCGCGGAGGATCGCGGGTCTCCGGCAGGAAGAGCCGCCGAACGCTTGTGAAGGTCAATACCCCGGCGCTATGCTGGCGATGGTGCCTCCGCCGCAAAAACGCCAGATGCCGCCGCCGCTCCCCAGCCGATCTGCGACCGAGGGTCCGTCCGCCCCCACGCCGCTGCCGGCTCCGAACCCCGTCCGGCCGTCAGCGACCTACCCGACAACGCTCCCCCAGGCTGCTGCTCCTCCGCGCTCGACGCCTTCCCCGGCGCGGCCCACGCCGCCTCCGCCGGCCGCCGGGCGCCCGCTGCCGGCCCCGACGCAGCCGTCGCCGCAGCAGCAGTACACGCAAGCTCCGCAGAGCCGCCCCGTGCCGTCGCCGCCGCAGCAGTACGGGCAGAGCCGCCCCCCGCCGGCCCCGACGCAGCCGTACACGACGCCTCCGCAGAACCGCCCCGCGCCGCCTCCGCCGCAGCAGTACGCGCAAGCTCCGCAGAACCGCCCTGCGCCGCCCCCGCCGCAGATGCCGCAGAGCCGGCCGACGCCTCCGCCGAAGCCGGCTCCCGCGGCCGGCGCGCCGCCCCAGGCCGCCCATGTGCCGGTGGTCGGCCCCAACGGCGAGCTGATCACCGGCACGACGATCTGCGGTCGCTACAAGGTCGAGCGCATCCTCGGTCGCGGCGGCATGGGCGCGGTCTACGCGGTCCGTCACGTCAACACCGGGGAGATGCTCGCGCTCAAGGTGCTGAACCCCGCGCTCGCCAGCAACGCGCAGGCGGTGGAGCGCTTCCGCACCGAGGCCCGCGCGCCGGTGCGGATCGGTACCGATCACGTGGTCCGTGTCGTCGACGCCGACGTCAGCCCCGAGCTCGGCGACGTGCCGATCCTGGTGATGGAGCTGCTCGAAGGTCGCGACCTCGGGACGGAGCTGAAGCGCCGCGGCGCGATCCCCGCGGGCGAGGTGGTGCTCTACCTGCGCCAGGTCGCGCGCGCGCTCGACAAGGCCCACTCGCTCGGGATCATCCACCGCGATCTCAAGCCCGCGAACCTCTACCTCACGCAGCGCGACGACGGGACGCCGCTGGTGAAGATCCTCGACTTCGGCATCGCCAAGCTCGCCGACGGCGTCTCGGGCGAGCTGACGCAGGACGGGACGATCTTCGGCACGCCCTGGTACATGTCGCCGGAGCAAGCGCGCGGGCAGGCGTCGAAGGTCGGCCCGTCGATCGATCTCTGGGCGCTCGGCCTGATCGCCTTCCGCCTGCTCACGGGGCGCAACTACTGGACGGCCGAGGGCATGGCCGCCCTCATCGGCCAGATCGTCTACGACCCGATGCCGCCGCCGAGCCAGATGGCGCCGCACCTCGGCCCGCGCTTCGACGAGTGGTTCGCGCGCGCCTGCAACCGCGAGGTCGAGCAGCGCTTCACCAACGCCAGCGAAGAGGTCAAGCAGCTCGCCGAGGCGCTCGGCGTCTCGTCCGGCCCGCAGCTGACCGGGCAGCTCGACGCATCGCAGTTCCCCGCCAACAACTACGGCGCTTCGCCGGGCGTGTCGGCCGCTGGAATGTCGATGCCGGGCGGGGTCTCGCAGGCGGGCGGCCGCCTCTCGCAGTCGGCGAGCGGGCTCTCGCAGTCGGGCGGAGGGCTCTCGCAATCGGGCGGCGGGCTCGGAGCATCGAACAGCGGGCTGGGAAGCTCGGGCGGCCCGCTCGCGGCGAGCGCGGGGCTCTCGCAGTCGGGCGGCGGGCTGGGAAGCTCGGGCGGCCCGCTCGCGGCGAGCGCGGGGCTCTCCAGCACCGGCGCGCCGATCTCGCAGAACGGATCGACGGCCGCGCCGTTCTCGGCCACCAACGCGCCGATGACGGTGCCCAAGCCGTCGAACATGGCCTCCATCGCGATGGGCGTGCTCATCGCGGTGCTCGTCGCCGGCGGCGCGACGGCCGGGTGGGTGATCCTCGGTCACAAGAAGTTCGCCCCGGCGCCGGTCGTCGCCGCCAGCGCCGCACCAACGTCGGAGGCCGCTCCCTCGGCGTCCGCGCCGGCGGTGCTGCCGACCGCGGTCGCCTCGGCGCCCGCGCCCAGCGCCTCGGCCGCGGCGCCGCCCCCCGAGGCCACCGCGTCGGCGGCGGTCACCGCGGTGGCGGCCCCGTCGAGCAGCGCGGTGGTCGCCCCAGTGGTCCCGAGCGCAGCCCCCGCGGTGGGGCCGGTAAAGGTGGTCGCCACGGCGGGCCCGACCACCCCGAAAGTCGTGCCGTCGGCGGGGACAGCGAAGCTGCCTCCCAAGACTGCGCCGAAGGTGGATAAGATCAAATTCTGATGAACGTCCGCCTCCTCGGATCCCGACGTCGGGCCGCGCTCCTCGCCGGCCTGGGTCTCGTCGCAGTGCTCGCCCTCGAAGCGCCCGCCTTTGCGCAGTCGCCGGAAGAAATCAAGCTCGCGCGGCAGACCGCCGGCGAGGCCTTCACCGCCTACAAAGCCGGTGAGTTCGAGAAGGCCCTCGGCCTCTTCGATCAAGCCAAGGCGCTCTACCCGAGCGCCCAGATCCTCCGCATGGCCGGCTACTCGCAGCTCGCGCTCGAGCAGTGGGAGAAGGCCGCCGCGTCGCTCGAGGCGGCCCTCGTGTCGACGCTCTCGCCCCTCGCCGAGAGCGACAAGAAAGACACGCAGGATCAGCTCGAGAAGGCGCACAACCACCTCGGGACGATCGCCGTCTCGTCGCGCGTCCCCGACACCGTACTCAAGGTGGACGACGGGCCGGAGATGCCGCTCCCGCTCAACAAACCGATCCGTCTGCTCGAAGGCAAGCACCGCTTCACCGTGTCCGCGCCCGAGCACATCGACGCGATGAGCGAGCTCAAGGTCGAAGGCGGCAAGCTGCTGGAGCTCCCGCTCGATCCGACCGAGAAAGCGAAGCCGCCGCCGCCGCCGCCGCCGCCGCCACCGCCACCGCCGCCTCAGCGCAAGGCGTGGATCCCGCACCAGAAGACGGTGGGCTTCGCGCTGGCCGGGGCGGGCGTCGCGACCGGCGTGGCCGCGCTGATCGTCGGCATCGAGAGCCTTCATTTGCAGGGGATCGTCAAGGACAACGTCGCGCTGCACCAGCAGTACTACGGCGACCGCTGCGCCCACGGGGACCTGCGGCTCTGCACCTACGACATCGCGGTGACGAACGGCGAGGCCGATCGCGCCGACGCGCTCCGCTCGGCGGGCATCGGCCTCGGGGTCACCGCCGGCGTGCTCGCCGCAGCCGGCGTCGTGCTGGTGGTGATGACGCCCAAGGAGGCGCCAAAGCCTGTGACGACCGAGCCCGGCATCGCCGCGCCTCCGCCGCCCTCCGCGAAGGCGATGCCGACGCTGAGGTGCGGCCTGGCCGGGCTGGGCGCCGTGAGCTGCGCTGGCACGTTCTGACGAGGTCCTCGATGGCTCGCGTCCACCGCCTCGCCGCTGCCGCGCTCCTCGGCCTGGCGGCCTGCCTCGACGTGCCCGGCGCCCCGCCGAAGGACGCGCTCTCCGTGCGCGACGTCAAGGCTTCGGAGGGCGTCGGCCTCGAGGTCGCTTGCACGCCCACCGGGGTCGAGCTCTGCTTCGACGCCCGCGACAACAACTGCAACGGGGTGATCGACGAAGGGTGCGGCCTGCACACGGGCATCCTCCAGTTCGTGATCGCCTGGGAGGTCGCCGACGCCGACGTCGACCTCAACGTCTACGATCCCGCCGGCGAGCTCGCCCGTCTGGGCGAATCGACGAGCGCGGGCCTCCTCAAAGATCGCGACTGCCCGCGCAACGGCGAGTGCCAGGGGCAGAACGTGGAGAACGTGTTTCTGGCCGAGGGCGAGCCGCACCGAGGCCGCTACCGCGTCGTCCTCCGCCTCGACAAGCTCAACGGAGCCACCCCGCCGATCAAGGTCCGCCTCGGCGCCCGCGTCGGCCAGCGATCGTACGGGATGACGGTCGAGCTCGCCCCCGGGGCGGGGACCGAAGAGAAAACCTTCGAGTTCACGCTCTGATTCACCCGGCCGAGGCCCGCGCCCTTGTTGCCTGGCCCCCGTCGAGCCGCCCCGGTTGACGTCGGGGCACCTCTAACCCTACAAGACTGCGCCATTTGGCGGCTGTCTGCGCCATGGCGCCCGCGACCGGAGAAACCTACCGCAATGAATCCCACCTGGATGCTCACCATGCTCGTCGCGCTCTCCGCGGCCTTCGCGTGGAGCGCAAACCGACGCTGGCAGCTGCTCAAGGTCGGCCGGAGCGAGAACCGCATCGACAACCTCGTCGAGCGCCTGAAGGGCACGTACATCTACGCATTCGCCCAGAAGAAGATGGGCTACTACCCGCTCGCCGGGCTGGCCCACAAGCTGATCTTCACGGGCTTCTTCGTGCTCCTGGTGCGCTCGCTGATGCTCTGGGGCCGCGGCTTCGATCCGACCTTCAATCTCTGGATCCTCGGGCCGCAGGGCATCTCGCTCCCGCTGGTCGGCGTGCTCCCGCTCGGCGCGTTCTACGAGTTCGCGAAGGATCTCTCCGGCGCCGGCGTCGTGCTCGGCGCGCTCGTCTTCGTCGTCTACCGCATCAAGGGCGAGTCCCGGATGACGCTCTCGGGCGAGGGCCTGCTCATCCTCGGGATCATCGTCGTGATGATGACGGCCGACATGGTCTACGACGGCGCCTCGCTCGTGCTGTGGCACCGCTGGGCGGGCCCCGCGTGCGCCGGCGGCGACGCCGAGCTCTGCCGCTCCGTCACCAAGGTCGTGGCTCACTTCGGCGGCCCCCCGGGCGACGAGGTCCTCGCCTGGCACATCTTCCCGAACCCCATGGGCTCGCTCTTCGCGAAGATCCTCGACGGCGCGGGCGTGCAGAACCTTCTCATCCTCGCCAACGCCGGCTTCTGGATGCACTCCTCGCTGGTGCTGATCTTCGCGAATTTGCTCCCGCACTCGAAGCATTTTCACATCATCACCGCGATCCCCAACGTCTTCACGCGCGACCTCACCCCGAAGGGCCGGCTCCCGCTGATGGCGACGAGCTCCGAGCAAATCGGCGAGATGGTGATGAAGGCGGTCGAGGAGCCGGAGACGGCGGCCCCGGTCGGCATCTCCCGCATCGAGCACTTCACGTGGAAGGCGATCCTCGACTTCTACACCTGCACCGAGTGCGGCCGCTGCAGCGACAACTGCCCCGCGCACAAGAGCGGGAAGATGCTCAGCCCCAAGCAGCTCACGCTCGATCTGCGCGACCACCTCTACGGTCGCGAGAAAGAGTTCCTCGATCGGCCGGGCGGCCCCAAGGGCCCGGTCGACGACGGCCACGGCCACGCGGCGCACGACGCGCACGCCCACGCCGAGGGCGCGCACGGCCACGACGATCACGCGCACGGCCACGACGCCAACGGTCACGCTGATCATGGCCACGACGATCACGGCCACCACGAGCCCGTGCTCCCGGAGAACCCGATCCCGATCGCCGAGATCCACTCGACGCCGATCGACCTCGTCTCCAACATCATCCACCCCGACGTGCTCTGGGCCTGCACCACCTGCCGCGCCTGCGAAGAGCAGTGCCCGGTGATGATCAGCTACGTCGACAAGATCGTGGAGATGCGCCGCAACCTGGTGCTCGTGAAGGGCGAGATCCCGAACGAGCTGCAGGGCCCGTTCGCCGGGATGGAGGTCAACGGCAACCCGTGGAACCTCGCGCGCCTCGATCGCGGCAACTGGGCCGAGGGCCTCGGCATCCCGACGATGGCCGAGATGCCCGACGCGCCGGTGCTCTACTGGGTCGGCTGCGCGGCGAGCTACGACGATCGCGCCAAGAAGATCGCCCGCTCCACGGCCAAGCTGATGAAGGCGGCCGGCGTCGAGTTCGCGATCCTCGGCCAGGAAGAGACCTGCACCGGCGATCCGGCGCGCCGCGCCGGCAACGAGTACCTCTTCGCGATGCTCGCCGAGACCAACTCGGCGACGCTCAACGGCTACAAAGAGCAGGGCGGGATCAAGCAGATCATCACGACCTGCCCGCACTGCTTCAACTCGCTCGCCAACGAGTACCCCGACTTCGGCGCGAAGTTCGAGGTCGTTCACCACACGGACTTCCTCCTTGGCCTCGTCGCCGAGAAGAAGCTGATCCCGCGCAAGCGCGTCGAGGGGAAGGTCGTCTTCCACGACTCCTGCTACCTCGGCCGCTACAACGACATCTACGAGCAGCCGCGCAACATCCTGAAGAGCATCCCCGGCCTCGAGCTGGTCGAGGCCGAGGGCTGGAACCGGCAGAAGGGCCTCTGCTGCGGCGCGGGCGGCGGGCAGATGTTCATGGAGGAGCAGAACAAGGATCGCGTCAACGTGAAGCGGACGCTCCAGCTCCTGCAGACAGAAGCGAAGACGATCGCTACCGGCTGTCCGTTCTGCCAGACGATGATCACCGACGGCCTCAAGGCCGTTTCGAAAGACGAAGAGATCCGCCAGATGGACGTGGTGGAGCTCCTCGAAGAGAGCTGCGCGCTCGACAAGCCCTTCGGCGTCCGCGCCGCCATGCCGCAAGATCCTCCGCGCGCCGCTCCCGCCGCACGCGAAGGCGTCGCAGAAGCCTGATCCTTCCCACAACTAACCAGGCGGCGAGATGATCGGAGAGCTCGCCGCCCTGGGCGCGTCCTGCTGCTGGGCGGTGGGCTCGCACCTGTTCGGTCGCATCGGCCGGAGCGGCGAGGTGCCGCCCGGGGCGATGAACCTCGGCAAGTGCCTCACCGCGATGGCCCTCTTCGCGCTGACGGCGTCGGTGATCGGCGCCGTTGGCGGGCACGTGGTGCCGATCGTCTCGCTGCGCGCTGCGGGCTGGCTGCTCGCGAGCGGCTTCGTCGGCCTCGCGCTCGGCGACGGCGCGTACTTCCAGGCCATCGTCACGATCGGCGTTCGTCGCGCTCTGCTCCTGCTCTCCACCGCGCCGGTGTTCGCCGCGATCGGCGGCGCGCTGTGGCTCGGCGAGCGCCTCGGCGTGCGCGAGTGGGCGGCGATCCTCGCGGTGATGCTCGGCGTCGGCGTGGTGGTCGAAGAGCGCGACGCAAGCCCTGCTCCCGGCAACGATCGCGCGTCCTCGCTCCCCGCCGCGCCCGCGCCGACGCGATTGACGACGGCGGGCGTGCTCTTCGGCGTCGCCGCGGGCCTCGGCCAGGCCGCCGGGAGCCTGATGTCGCGCGCCGCGATGGCTGAGGGCGTCACGGCGCTTGACGCCGCGCTCGTGCGGCTACCAGCCGGCGTCGTGGGGATCGTGATCCTCGCGGTCCTCTCGCGGCGCCTCGTCGGCTACACCCGCGCGCTCCGACGCTCCGGCGTGATGGGCGCGGTCGCCGGCTCGGCGGCCATCGGGACTTACCTGGGTATCTGGCTGAGCCAGTTCGCCATCGGCCACGCCGAATCGACCGCGGTCGCCTCCACGCTCCTGGCGACGAGCCCCATCTTCGCGCTTCCATTGGGAAAATGGCTGAACGCCGACCGGATTTCCCCGCGGGCCCTGGGGGGTACCATGGTGGCCTGCGCCGGCCTCATGCTCCTGACGTTGGGGCGCAAATAGCTGAAATTGTGAGCCTGGTGCTGTCCCCGTCACCTTGTCTCGCTGTAAGGCTTCGGCTGATCGTGCGTTCGGACGCGCACTGAGCTAGCCTCGGGTCGTCGCCGGGAGGTGAGCCGTGCCGCTCGAGACGCAAACGAAATACAGCCGCCGAATTTCAGTGTCCATCGACTCGGTGGCGGACGCCGCTTTACAAGCGCACCGCCACGAAGCCGGACCGATCGAGCTACGTTGCGATGTGTGCGACGAAGCCATCGAAGGTGAGCCGGCGGGTCGAGGGCTCTACATGTGGACCCGCGGGGAAGAGTCGAGGTTCGAGGAACCTGCTCTTTGCCGCCGCTGCGCCACCGCGATCGGGGTAACCGCCCTGGCCGCCTGGAGCGTCGAGGAAGAAGAAGGCTGACCCCGCTCTGTTCCTAGTTTCCCCGCGCATCTTCCGACCAGCGCCGGCACCTCTTCTTGGGTGGCTGCCCCGCTGGTTCGTTGCGTTCAGAATGGCTGCGCTCAGAACGCTTCGCCGACAGCGATCGAAATAGCTATCGGCAGTCCCAAGATCGTGCCTGCTTGCCCATCGGTCGCCGAGAGCGCCTTGTCCGCCATATTGCTCGGGTCGTAGACCTGGTCGCAGCTCCCGAGCCGCTGCGCGCAGGGCAGCCGGACGCCGAGATCGAGGCGCGCAGGCCCCACGGGTGTCTCGTAGCGCAGCCCGAAGCCGGCCGAGAGGTGCGGCGCGGTGAAGTCGAAATTGGCGACCTTGCGGCTGATGTTGCTCCCGTCGAGGAAGAACACCGTCCCGAGCGGGCCGACAAGCGGCGCCCGCAGCTCGAGCGAAGCCTCCCACAGCGTCAGCCCCCCGGTGGCGACGGGCGCGTTGGTGCGGTTGATGTTCGACAAAGGCACGCGCTCGTGCGGGCCCACGCCGTTGTACGGGTAGCCGCGGTTCGAGTTCGCTCCGCCGCTGAAGAACGCGCGGAACTGCAGCACCTGGAGATCGCTCCCGCACTCCCGCGCCGCCTCCGGATCGTTGGTCGCGAGGCTCGCGCAATCGTCGGGCTTGAGCAGCTTGGTCCCGTAGCTATCGAGCGGGAACAACAGCCCCGCCCCCGCGCGCAGCGCCAGCGTCCAGCCCCGCGCGATCGGGAGGTAGCCGCGGAGCTCCGGGTGAACGCGCACGTCGTGGATCGTGTTCAGCGCCGCGCCGTACGGCATCAGCTGCAGATCGTTCAGGAAGTAGATGCCGCTGTGCGGGTTGATCCGATCGGGCTTGCCGCTCTGCCCGGTGCGCAGATCGAGCGCCGCCGTCGTTTGCAGGAAGGGGAGCGTGATCGACGTGAACCCGATCGGCCGCTCCGAGCAGCAGTTGTTGTACAAGAACGGCTGATCGTTCTGGATTACCCCGGAGAGGCTCACGCTCACACGGGAGCTCCAGAAGCGTCGCTCCACGCCGGCGCGCCCTGCGAACTCGAGGTAGCCGACCACCTTCGAGTCGGTCACCGCCGGATCGTTGGTCGAGAGCCGGTAGACGTTGGTCGCGGCGCTGAGCACGCCCGTCGTGCGGGCCTCGACGAAGCCCGGCTGCTGCAGCTCGGATCGCAGGCGTAGCTCCGGCAGCACCAGCGAAGGCGGCGTCAGCAGGGTCTGGAGCGTCATCGGGTAGAAGACGAGCCCCGGGCGCATCTCGACCGCGAAGTGCCGCAGCCCGCCGAGGAAATTCTTGTCCTCCCAGCGCGCCTGCAGGTGCACCGCGACGCGCCCGCCGGCCTCGAGGCCGCCGCCGAGCTGCGTGGCGTGGAGCGGCGCCACGCTCGCGCGGAAGATCACTGGAACCACCGGGTTACGCGGCTTTGACCCCGCCGCAAATTGCGGCGCCGCCTGGATCGATCCGAAGACGCCGAGCTCGCTCAGCGCCAGCTCCGCCGACTCGAGCGCCGACGTGGAGTAGCGCTGCCCCTCCTGGATGTTCACCGCCGCGAGCAGCCGCTCGGTCGGCAGCGGCGCGTTGCCCTCGATCGTGATCGTCCCGAACGTCGACGCCGGCCCCAGCTCCAGCGTGTAGACGATCGCCGCCTCGTGCGCGGTGAGATCGACGTGCGCGCCTCCCACCACGCTCGCGTACGCGTAGCCGCGATCGGTCATCGCCCGCAGCAGCTTCTTCTTGGCCGCCTCGAAGCCTTCTTCCTCGAACGTCGCGCCCACCGAGAGCTCGTTCTTCGCGCTCTCGATCGCGCGGGTCACGCCCGGGCGCAGGGTGGCGCTCGCGTCCTTCAACGTGAGCGTCACCTTGCCGATGTGCACCGGCTGCCCCTCGTTGATGACGATCTCCACCCGCACCAGATCGTTGGGGAGCTTGATCGTGCGCCCCGCGCGCACGCGGGCCTCGTAGTACCCGCGGGCCCGGTAGGTGCGCTCGATCCGCGCCAGATCGCGCTCGAGCACGAAGGGATCGAGCCGCTCGTAGGTGATGGTGAGCCGGTCCCAGAGGCCGAGGATCGGGATCTTCTCCACCAGGCCGCCGAAGAGGCGGCTCGTCTCCGTCGTGGCGATCTTCTCCTTGAGATCCGCGGTGGGGATCGCGCGGTTCCCCAGCACCTCGACGTCCTGGATCACGCACCCGCTGAGATCCACGCGCTCGCACGGGAGCGTGGCGTAGGGCTTCTTCACGCACCCGGTCGCGGTGAGGGCGATGACGACGGCGATCGCCCCGACGATCGCTCGCCCCCCTCGTGGTATCGCGGTGCTCCGCATTGTCTCGTGGTGCGAGCCATACTATGGCTGAAACCAGGCGGGAGAAGACAAACCCTCCACGCGGTGGCGCAGGCGATCCGACCAACCCGAGGCCAGCATCGTCACGTAACTCTTCTCGCGGTGGATCATCCAGCGCAGGGACGAGTCCGTGGAAAGCTGCCTCCGGTAGGCCGCGCGCGAGACCGAGGATCGATCTTCGTCCCTCTTGCGCGCCTCCGCGTAGAAGCTCTCGATCTTGCGCTCTCCCATCCCGGGGCTCGAAAACCATCCGGGGATGCAGCTCGAACAGAGGATATCGACATCGGTCAGGACCTTGGAGAGCCCCGTCCCGGTCGAGGGACAGACGCTCTGGAACGCGTCGCCGATCAACACGAGCCCGGGCCCCTGCGAGCCTGGCTCCAACGATGATGACATCGAACGTCGCTTCGCTCACGCTGCCTCCCCGGGGCGCTCTGCCCCTGGACACCGCTGGATAGTGTGCCTCGGCGCGGTGCGCCTTCTGCACCCGAAGCCGCCAAGCTTACTCCTCCCTCCGTGGACAGCAAGCCTGGCTGTCCGCAAAGAACTTTCACAGCGCGGAGAGCGTCTATTAAACTAACTGTTACTCACGAAGAATATTTGCATCGTGGGGAGCACTGCCAGCCACGATGTCGACGAGGAGAGCGGAGAGGACCGCCCTCCTCCTGGAGCCTCCGCTCAAGCCCGGCGCAGAGTCCGCCGCCGCCGGATCCCCACCGCGGCGAGCAGCAGGCCAGCGAGCGAGAGGCCGCCGCCTTCTTCAGCGCCGGCGACGCTGCAACCGCAGCCGCCGCTCTCTCCCGAGCCGCTCCCGCCCGCCCCGTCGCTTCCGCCGCTGCCGGCCGTCGTCGTCGCGCCGGTCCCGCCCATCGCGCCGCCGACGCCGAGGGAGCCGCCGCCGCCGCCAAAGCCGACCCCGGTGGAGCCGCTCGCGCCGGTCGTCTCGATCACGGCGACGCATTGCCCCTTGGTGCACTCTTGCCCTGTCGGGCACATCGCGCCTGCGCAGGCGTCAACGCAGGCGCCGCCCACGCAGTGCGTGCCGGCCCCGCACGGGACGTTGACGCAGGTGGCCTCTCCGCAGAGACCCCCCGCCGGATCGCAGGTCAGGCCCGCGGCGCAGGGGGAGCACGAGCAGGAGGTCACGCAAGCGCCCTTGTCGCAGACCTCGCCCATCGCGCAGGTCACCCCCTTGCAGGGATCGACGCAGGCGCCTCCCAGGCAGGTTTGCGGGTAAGGGCACGTCACGTCCTTGCAGGGGCCTTTGCACACGCCTGCGTTGCAGATCTCGCCCGCGCCACAGGTCACGTCTTTGCAGGCGGGATCGACGCAGTAGCCGCTGGTGTTGCAGACCTTGTCGGACGGGCAGACGAACTCGCCCGAGGTGCACGCCTGGACGCACGAGCCCTTGTCGCAGACGAAATTCGTCGGGCAGAGCGCGCCCTCGTCGGTCACGCCGTTACAGTCGTCGTCGAGGCCATTGCAGGTCTCCGCCGCGGAGGAGGCGAGGCCTTTGCAGATCACCCCGCTGGCCGAGCACTGGGTGACGCCGGTCGCGCAGGTGCCGGGGAGCTTCGTGTCGCAGGGCTGCCCGCCGCCGGAGCAGGTCAGTCCGGTGAGCAGATAGACGTCATCGTTGTAGTCGCCGTCGTTGTTGAAGTTCCCCGGGTTCGGCCCCATCGTCCCGTCCTCGAAGGCGATGTAATAGGCGTTGGGGATGTTCTTCGAAGCGTAGAGCAGCGCCGCGACCCAGGGAGCGGCGGGGTTGCACCCGGTGCAGATCGGGTTCCACTTCTTCTCGGAGAAGTGGGTCTGGCCGCCGATGAGGGCAAAGCCGATCAAGCCCCCGAGGTAGGCGGGGTCGTTCTTGATGTCAGACGAGGTGATCGTCGTCCCCACCGGCGTGCCCGGCGGCAGGAGGGTGTGGATGTCCGTGGCTTCGGGGGCCTGATTGGTGCTGTTGTACCACCCGAGGCCGAGCGACGCGCCCGACTGCTTCATCACGAACTTCGCGGTGAAGGCGCAGAGCGGCGAGAACGCGTCCGGCGTGCTCGCCGCGTCGAGCTTCCAGTCGATCGCCTCCCCCAGGCTGTTGAACAGCGTGTAGATCTGCGTCTCGGCGGGGCCGGAGTCGAGCGGGACCACGAGCCCGTTCGGCTGCGTCACAGTGGCCGACGCGGGCGAGGCGACGGCGGCGAGGGCGAGGGCGGCGGCGGAGGCGAGCAGGGAGGTACGGCGCATCGTCCGACGATAGCGGAGATTGCAGCCGGCCGATATCATCAGGGCGGCGCGTGCACCGGATCCGGATCAGAGCGCGCACGCGCACGCGCACGAGGACGCGCACGAAGACGCGAGACGGGAGACGGGAGAGCGGGAGACGGGAGACGAAAGGCGGAAGAACATTGCCAGATGGATTCGCGTTGCTGTTGAGAGGGCTTCTCCATTAGATAGAGAGAGTGAGATTGCAGCTGGCGCGCGAGGTGAACCGCTGTCCGGGAAGGCTTCCCTCTCGAACGACGCATATTCCAGAGATCGTGGGGTGGCCATGAGTATCCTGATTGTGGAAGATGACGACGACTTACGCGACCTCATCAAGACGATGCTGGAGCTGGAAGGGTTTCACGTTCGGACGGCGGAGCACGGGCGAGAGGCGCTGGAGCTCGTGGGGGAGGGCATGCCCGACCTCATCCTGCTCGACTTCAAGATGCCGGTCATGGACGGCCGGAGCTTCGCTGTGGAGTTCAGAGCCCGGCACGGCGGCGGGGCTCCCATCGTGGTCATGACCGCGGCCGAGCACGCCGCCAGTCGCGCCCAGGAGATCGGCGCCATGGGGTGGATCTCGAAGCCGTTTTCCTACGATGAGCTCGTCAAGACCGTCCGGTCGCACCTCTGTGTCTGAGCGGCAGGCGGATCTGGAACGTGCTGCCGTGGCCCTCCTCGCTCTCGAAGGAAATCTCGCCGCCGTGGCGCTCCACGACCGCGCGCGACAGATAAAGCCCCGTCCCCATTCCCCCGTAGTCGTGGGGCGTGTCGGTGTGGGCGCGGTAAAAGCATTCGAATATCTTTGAACGCTTCCCCGCGGGGATACCCACCCCATGATCGCTCACCGACACGATGGCCTCCGCGTCGGCGATCCCGACGTTCACCTCCACGTCGCCGCCGTCGGGCGAGTAACGGAGGGCGTTGTCGATCAAGTGGGCCATGACCCGCTCCAGGAGCTCGCGGTCTCCCTGGAGCACGACGAGGTCTCCATGCGTGATCCGGAGGCAATGCTCGGGCGCTGTCAGCCGCTTTCGCGCCGCGACTCGATCCAGGAGCTCACCGAGATCCACGCGCTCGACTACCAGGTTGAGTCGGTCGAGCTGGATCTGCGAGAGAAAGAGCAGATCGGCGACGATCTGGTCGATCCGCCCAGCGCCCCGCAGGAGGCCGTCCAGCATCCGGCGCTGGCTCGGCTCGAGCTCTTTCGCCATGCGCGAGAGCATTTCGGCGTAGCCCATGACCACGGCGACAGGCGTCTTGAGCTCGTGAGCGGCCACGCGGAGAAACTGGTCCTTCAAGCGATCGAACTCCACGAGCTCCGTGACGTCCCGCGATACAGCGATCGCGCCGACCACCTGTCCCCCCGCGTCGCGCATGGGCGAAGCGCTCGTGTGCAAGTAGCGTTTTTGCGCCGAGCCGGAGAGGAAGATCGTCCCCTTATCCAGGACCACTGTCTCGCCGCCGAGCGCGCGCAAGATCGGTATTTGCGTGGCCTCGTAGGGCGTCCCGTCCGGGTGGTCGAAGCGGACCCGTCGCGCCAGCTCCACCATCGGTTCGGGCACGTCTGCGGGGCTCGCAAACCCGGTGAGGCGCGCCGCAGCGTGGTTCACGAGGGTGATGCGCCCGGTCCGGTCGACGACGAAGACGCTGTCGACCATGTTGTCGAGCACCGCGGCGATCTCCATCCGGCTCCGTTCGAGGTCGGCGTAGAGCGTGGCGTTGTCGAGCGAGATGGCCGCCTGGGCGCCGAGCAGGCCGAGCACATGAATCGTGTCGGACGTGAACGCCCCGGTCACGAGGTTGTTCTCCAGGTACACGAGGCCGCTCACGCGGGCCTGCCGTACGATGGGAAGGCACAGGAGCGAGCGTGGACGCCTCCGGAGGAGGTGCTCGTCGAAGGCGAACCGCGCTGACGCGGCGGCGTCATTGAGGATCACCGGCTCGCGCGTCCGTACAACGTAGTGGAGGATTGATAGCGGGAACGCCTCGGCCGAAGGCGGGTCGCCCTTCAGGCTCTGGACGCGGATCTCTTTGCCATCCGTGGTGGCCTCGGCCTGGCCCGCGAGCGCGCCGTCGCGGACCAGGATCAGCGCCCCTCGCTGCCCGCCCGCCTGCTGGAGCATGATCTGCAGGAGCGTCTCCCCGAGCTTCGGCAAGACGATCTCGGACGAGATGCTTTGCAGGGCCTTGACCAGCGAGAGCAGATCGAGCTGCTCCGGCGTGCCCACGAACGTGGTCGCGGGCGCGCCGGCCGACCTCTCGATCAGCTCGGGGTAGAGTCGATCGAGGCTCTGGACCTTGCCCTCCGCGCCCCAGCGGACATAGCAGGAGCGGGCCTCGCGCAGGTAGGTGTCGGCGATCCGGTCAAACCCTCGAGCCCGGTAGAACAGCGCGGCTGTCTCGTCGGCGACCGCCTCATTGTGGACGAAGCTGTTGTCGCGCGCCGAGCGGATGGCCTCTTCGTAGAGGCGCATGGCGTCGAGGTCCCGGCCTTCGATGCGCGCGATCTCCGCGCCGACCAGCGCGGCGCGGTTCTCGAAGTTCTCGGGGCAGTTCTTCGCCCACACGTCGAGCTGCTCCCGGTGGGCGATGAGCGCCTCGAGGTGCTGCGGTCGCTCGTTGGCAGCGAACGTCGCGTGGTGAGCTGCCCGCGCGAGCGCTCCATAGAAGTGGTACTCGGCCACCACGAAGAAGGACGGTGACGTCCACAGGAGCGGCTCCGCCCGTGAGGCCGCCGCGAGGGCGCCCGCGTGGTCGCCGGCGTGGAAGCGCGCTTGGAGCTTGCGGATCCAGTACCAGCAGGCTGCCATCATCAGGCGGGGATTCGCCTCGAAATGTTGCTCGAACCTCTCCTCGTCGAACTCCGCATCATTGAAGGAGCCAAACTCCGGCGTCAGCCCCCGCAGCGTCCGGATCAGCCGGAGCTGGGTGGTGGTGGTGTCGACGACGAGACCGAACCTCGCCTTCTGCGCGAACTCGAGCGCGTTCTCGGCCTCGCGCTGCACGTCGCCCAGAGGATCTCCGGCGGCGAGGAGGAGGATGATCGCGGTGCTGCAGTTGTAGGCCGCGAAGGTGAGATCGCCGGTCTCCTGCGCCGTGGTGAAGGCCCGTTGCAGCAGCTCGAGGCCAGTGCGGACGTGCCTCATCCAGGGATTGACGGAGTGCCCGAAGTTCAGGTAAACGCGGGGCTTGAACCGGTCCAGCCCGCGCTGCTCCACCAGATCGATGCTGAGCTTGCCGAAGCAGAACCCGGCCTGGTAGTCGCCGAAGCGCGGCCCCAGGACCATGGCGAGCATGACATAGGCGAAGCAGGAAGCGTCGCTGTTGCCATGCTCGAGGCTGAGGTTGGTCATGTGACCGACGACGAGGCAGAGCAGGTTCTTGTCGGTGAACAACGCCGGCGAGATGGTGTCTGTCAGGACGTCCATGGTGGCGCGGCAGCAGCGATCGGTCATTGGAGGCAAGCTGACGAGCTCTTCAATCGAGCGGCTCCCGAGCTGCCTCCACATCCGCTCGAACTCCCCCCGTACCTCCGCGTCTGTCGGGTGCGGTGACCACACGACGCCGATGCGCTGGAGGTACTCGAGGCACGCTTCGACCCCCTGATCGCTCCGATCCAGGGTCGTGTAGAGCGCCAGGCGTACGCACGTGACCGCGGCGGCGTCGACGAGGTTCCGGGCGCGGCGCGAGAGCATCGAGAGCCGCAGCTCCGCTGCTGTCAGATCGCCGGTCAGGTACTCGCACTCGGCCCGGGAGAGGTCGAGCGCAAAGGTGAGCTCGTACCGCTGCTCCCAGATGTCCTCTCCCCGGTCCAGGAGCGCCGAGCCGGCGGTGAGGTACTTCAGCGCCGAGGCGTAGGCGGTCGACCCTTTGGCGCGCTTGCCCGCGACGAGGTTGAGCTCGGCCACGCGCTCGCGCTCCTCGCGCGCGACGATCAGCGCGGCCCCGCGGTTGAGCTGGTTGACGATCTCGAAGACCTTCTCGTCGAGCTCGGGCGGCGCGGTGTGCAGCAAGAGCAGCCGGCCAATCTCCAGGTGGACCGCCGTTCGCTCGCCCTCCGGGATGAGCGAATAGGCCGCCTCCTGGACGCGGTCGTGGAGGAACTTGTACTTGCCATCCAGGCGGAGGATGAGCCCCGCGCGAGCCACCTCCCAGAGGTCGGCGTGCGTCTCCTCCTCCGAGACGCCATGAACCATCGCCAGCAGGGCGATATCTGCGCTGTTTCCCAGACAGGCAAGCTGCTTCAGCGCAGACTGGGTGGCCGCGGGGAGCCGCCGGAGCTTCCCGATCATCAGATCGACCACGTTGTCGGTGAAGGCCTTGGCGCGGATCCTGGCGACGTCCCACCGGAAGACCCCCGCGTGCCCGTCGAGCTCGATCAGGCGCTCTTCGTAGAGCGCCGTGAGGAACTGGATCGCGAAGAAGGGGTTGCCAGCCGTCTTCTCGTGGACCAGCTCCGCGAGCGGCGCGGCCTCTTCGCGGCGGCAGTGAAGAGCCTCGCGGACGAACGCGGCGAGCTGCTCGGGCGCGATCGGGCTGAGCACGATGGAAGAGACGCGCGCCCCCCCTCTCCGCACCTCGTTCAGCGTCATCAGGAGCGGGTGCGTGGGGGTGACCTCGTTGTCGCGATACGCGCCGACGATGAGGAGATGGTGCATGTCGTGGTGGGCCACGAGCTCCTTGAGCAGCCCGAGGCTGGCCAGATCGGCCCACTGGAGGTCGTCGAGGAAGAGCGTGAGAGGGTGCTCTTTCTGGGCGAACACCCCGACGAATTGCCGAAGCACGATCATGAACCGACTCTGCGCCTCGATCGGCGGCAGCTCGGCCACCGGCGGCTGCTGGCCGATGACGAGCTCGATCGGCGGGATCACATCGACGATGAGCTGTCCGTTGATCCCGAGGGCAACGAGCAGCCGCCGCCGGAAGTCCGCGATCCGCGGCTCGCTCTCGGCGAGGATCTCGAGCACGAGCTCCCGGAACGCCTGGGCGATCGTGGCGTAGGGAATATCGCGCTTGTATTGATCGAACTTCCCTGAAAGAAAGAAGGCCTGCTCCTGGACGATCGGCCTGTAGAGCTCCTGGACGAGCGCGCTCTTGCCGATCCCGGAGTAGCCAGAGACGAGCAGGATCTCCGGCGTCCCCGCGGCGGCGACGCGGCTGAAGGCCTGGAGCAAGAGGGCGATCTCTGCCTCCCTTCCATAAAGCTTCTGCGGGATCTGGAGGCGGTCTGTGGTGTCCCGCTCTCCCGGCGCGAACGGCTCGATCTTCCCGCTCTTGCTCCACTGCTCATGGCACCGCTCGAGATCGAATCGGAGGCCACGAGCGCTCTGGTAGCGGTCCTCGGGCATCTTGGCGAGGAGCTTGAGGACGAGGCGCGCGATCATCTCGGGCACCGCGGGGACGATCTCCGACGGCGACGGCGGCGCGCGGGCGACGTGACAGTGGATCCACTCGACAGGATCACGCGCCTCGAAAGGGAGACGGCCGGTGAGCATCTCGTAAAAGGTGATACCGAGGGAGTAGAGATCGGTGCGGCTGTCGAGCGCCCGGTTCGTCCTCCCCGTCTGCTCGGGTGACAGGTAGGGTAAGGAACCCTCGATGAGCCGGGGTGGCCGCGCGGGGCGGTGCTCGCGGGGGAGGCGGGAGGCGACGCCGAAGTTCGTGATCTTCACCTCGCCGCTCCGGAGATTGATGAGGATGTTTTGAGGCTTGATGTCCTTGTGGATGATCTCCTGGCGGTGAATGTCGGTGACCACCGCCGCGATGGCGACCGCGAGGCGGAGAAAGCGCTCGATCTCCATCGGCGCTCCGAGGCCGTGATCGAGTGATTCGCCGTCGAAGTCTTCCAGTACAAGGGCTGGCAACCCGCGGTACGTATCGAGGGCAAGCGGCTTGACGACGCTCCGAGAGTCCAGGGTCTTACCGATCTCGTACTCGTGTTTCAGGCACTCCAGATCCTGGGCGGTGCCGCGCGCAGGATCGAGCACCTTGAGGACCACGGGCAGGCGATCGACGTTCCTGACGGCGCGATAGAGACGGATACCTCGATAGTGACAGTCGGTCAGCGACTTCGTGATCGTGTACTGGGAGCGCGATGACATGGAGATCCGAGGCCCTGGCCGAGCGCGAAGAGCGAGCTGAGGCGAGCTGAGATCACGGTGTCCACCATGACGTTGCTCGCCCTCTTCTCCGCTGGGCTACATTCTCCTCTATCCTTGGCCGTTGGACACCAATACTACGCCCGACGTGCGATAGGCGTGTTGTGAGCCACTGTCGTGGGCATTGTTCCTATGTTATCATACTTTTCTTCGTGCTCGGCCGGCTGCTCTCGCCCCTCGAAAGCATAGGGGCCGACGAGCTGACGATCGACGCGCTCCGAGTCCGGGCCGCCCATCCGTACGGTCTACCGCACCCACAGGCGATCCCGAGCCGCTTGATTCGGCACTTACAAAAGCCTCGCAGCACGTCAGTGGTGATATTCGGTGCTTACAAAAATCCTCGCACTACGTCAGTCGCCGTATTCGACTCTTACAAAAATCCTCGCACCACGTCAGCCGCGGTATTCAGCTCTTACAAAAAGCTTCGCAGCACATCAGTCGCGGTATTCAGCTCTTACAAAAAGCCTCGGAGCAGCTTTTTCGGGATATTCGGCGCTTGAAAATTGCCTGCTGAGAGCCTCCCGGTAGAAATCCGGCCCTCTCCAGGGGCTCCCGACAGCTCCCGGGGGGATTGGGATTACCGGGGGGCGGCTTCCGGGAGCCCGCTCTGGCTGCCGTCGGATAGCCGGAGCGGTCGCCACGTGCCCGGGCTTACTTCTTTGGCGACGGCTCGTTCTCTTCCACCGCGGCGGCCCCGGTGGGGTCGCCCGCGTCCGCGCTCTTCTTCCCCTTCTTCTGGCCGACTCGCGGTAGGCGTACATCACGACGAAGGACACGTCCTTGAGGTTGTCCACATTGGCAATATCGATCTGCTTCGCCGCGTCCATCTGCTGGAGCTGGGCATACAGCCCGGGAGCTTGCGTCACCGTGGCATGAACGGAGAGGAGCGCGCGGGCCCCCGCGTCGACGTCGAGGCGCGGGATGACGATCCGCAGGGGATCGATGGCCGCCAGGCGTGAACGATAGGTCTCGACGAGGTCCTTGGCGAGGACGGCGTCGTAGGTCGCAGCGGCGGGGACGAAGCCTGAGAGGGTGGAAGCGGCGCTCGCGACGGCGGAGGGGGCGACGGCCAGAGGATCGGCGCCCGGGGTAAAGGGCTTTGCCGGCGGAGGCGGTGAACCCTTCAGAGGTTCGGGAGGTTGCGGCTTCGAGGTCTTCCGGGGTTTGCTCCTAGGCAGGCCAGGCTACGAAAGGCGGGGCGTGCCTGGAAGCATTTTTAACCTTCGTAAGCGTTCACGGGTCGATATCGCATGACACGGTCCTATCGTAACGTCACCCTAGAAGAAGAGAGGGTTGCCCCCTCTCGGCCGTGCTCG
>Ga0209181_10002272_pt1 | contig 31835 bp, 31 predicted proteins | sample MAT05_FD_187208 | JGI IMG/M metagenome (GOLD analysis project Ga0209181, IMG submission 187208) | Freshwater microbial communities from Lake Fryxell liftoff mats and glacier meltwater in Antarctica - MAT-05 (SPAdes) (version 2) | ecosystem: Environmental > Aquatic > Freshwater > Ice > Liftoff... | reverse complement strand
ACCCCGGAAAAAAGTGGACTTCCGGCAACTCGCCTTCATACTGGGCTGAATGGGAAGGTTCCCAGCTCAGGGACCGGGAGTTTCTGCTTTAGCAGAAGGTGCCATAACAGTTGCTACAGCCGGCATTGATGTGGTCTCCTCGTTCTGCTCTTGATTCCTCCTCTACACATCATACGGCGGGCCGTCCGAAAATCAATCGCGGTTGCTGATTTTTGTCCGAAAATCGAACAAAACCTCCGGCCGCCCTTCGTTTCCAGTCGATATGGAGGGGTGGCTGGACGGGCTGGACGACCGGCCGCGCGCCGTGGCGGGAAGCCCGCAAAGATTACGTCAACGGCCCGCAGGGTATCCGCAGGGTAAGCCATCGGAAAGCATCAAAAAAGGCTGAAAACCGTGTAAATCGTGGGGCCAGAAGAGAGCGGAAGAATTCCGTAAGTTCTTCAATATCAATGGTTTATGCAATCGACTCGATCATGTGTATCTGCGGGTCGATGTAGTCCACATGTTTAAGGGCGGATGCCTCCACCTGGCCTTCCAGCCGCGGTGTGCCCCGACCACCCTGCCTCGTCCAGCAACGTGCCGATCGCGGTGTCCTGCGTCACGCCCCGTGGAGCGTGTGAACGCACCGGCGGTGCCGGCCTGGGTTCTCACTGTAGACCTTCAGCCTCGTTTTCCTGGCGTCCGCGCTCGCGCCGTCTGTGCCAGCCGCCACGAACTTCTTGCCGTCCGTCTTCATCGCGTTCCCCGTGTGAGGTTCGCCTTCGGGAGCGGGCCTAACCGCTCGCTCGTGGCGCTGCGGGGCCGAAGGTCGGGCTGCTTACGCGGAATGAAAAACGCGGAGCCGTCCGCGCTAGCCCGATCGGACAACCGTGCCCACACAGAACAGACGGCCGAAGGTCGATATGGCGGGCGTCTGACGCCTAAAAAAACGTCTCAAATGCGTCAGAATAATTAAGGTAGCTGGTTACCATCGGCCTCCCCGCTCAGCGGTCTCGAGTGCACCCTTCTCGGTGCCCTCGAGACCGCAGTCCTTTCCAGGTCTCGTTCCCACCCCACCCGCAGGAGACTCTTGTATGAAGTCGTACCGCCCGCCGTCCGAGCCGCACCCGGTCCGCGACACGTTCGCTCAAGCCCGCAAGGAGCTGTCGTCCGCCCTCATCGAGCGGGACGACGAGGTCGACCTCGCCCTCACCGCCCTGGTCGCCAACGAGCACGTGCTGCTCGTCGGCCCGCCCGGCTGCGGCAAGTCGCTGCTGCTCGAACTAACGGGAACGGTGGCGACCGTTGAGGAACCCGGGGAACTGCAAGCGGCCTGAGCCGTCGGCAACCCCGCCGAGCTGGTCGGCACCGCGGTTCAAGTCCGCGGCGGGGTTCTGGGCGATCGGGGGATTGCCCTTTCTGTACCTGGGGGAGTTCACATGTCGAAGACCATGCCTGCGACCAAGAAGAGGCCCCGCACGTCATTGATGCCAGTCGGCTGACACCACCCATCCGCCAGGAATGCCTTCCTCGCCTCGCCGTGAGGGGAGGCTTCACCTTGCGCAGATGGGCATTGCGTGGTTAAGGTTGAAAATGTGCGGCTGATCCCCGCATCCGGCCACGGGGCCGCGAAACAGTCTCCAGGCTGTTTCGCGGTCGCCGTGGTCACAACCCTGGAGGCCCGGTCATGTCCGAAAAATCCATTCTGCCTGCTGTGCTCGCTCATCTAGATGACGCCAAACGTCCAGCCGAACGCGACTGGTTTGGCGATGCAATCGAACTCTTCAAGTCGCCTTCGGAAGACGACCGCATGCAAGCCGCCGCCGAAGCGGTCGGCATCTGGAAGGGGTACGCCCTATTCTGTGAATCGATTGAATGCTTGGACGACACCACCGCTGGCGAAAAGCGCAAGCTGCGGAACGACCTGGACCACGCACACTACGAGGCGACGTGGTTCCTGAGGATGGAAGCCGAACTCGCCGGGTTGAACTGCGCGGCGCTGGCGGTAGCGAGGCGGGTTTGTCAGGAAATCTTCAAGCCGATCCGGGGGGATGGGCCGGTATTAAGCCCGTACCCCGTGGAGTGGTTCCACCACCCGAAATGCATCTGCGACACCTGGCCGTATTGTCTTGGCGAGTGGCGTTACTCGCTCCCTCCGGCAATGCAGGATGCCATTGGGCAGGGAGAGCTAGCATTTGAGCAACTCGTAGTTCGCCTGTCCATCACGCCGCCCATCAACCCGCCCGTCAATCCTCACATCAAGCAAGGGAGACAGATCGAAGCCGCCGAACCCGCACGGGACGAGCTGTCCGACGACACGGGCGCGCCAACCCTGGTGCTGATGGCAGTCCCCACGCGATGCCGCAATGAGGAACGCGATGCCTGGGTAGCAAAGCAGCGGGCGAAGAAGACCCCATTGTCATGGGCAGAGATTTTTGACGACGGCCTGCGGATGTCAGCGCGTCGGGGTTGGGACATGCCAGGATCGCCCGACTCACTTTCAGAAGCCTATCGGAAGTACATGAGCCGCCAGAGGAGATCCCCCCCAAGTCGTGACCCAAAATCCCACGTCATCCCACGGCGTGGGATGACGTGGGGTGGGATGGGGCGACAACCAATTCGTCATCTGGGAAGATCACCATCATCAAGACGAGGAGGCTTACCAGATGGAAAGACCAACGAGCGCCTTAATCGAATCGATTCCAAACCCGACCGCGGTTCGGGAGCGGATCTGTGTTGCCTTGATGGAAGTCCAGTTGCTCCGCGACCTGTTGAAAGTCGCGGAGCGAAAGGATCGGCAAGTGAAACCACGATTGAGAAGGGTGGTGGCAGATGTCAGCTAACTCTCCCATCGGAGCGGCCGACTTCGCCGCCCTGGTCGAGACCGTAAGGGCCGCGATCACCGAGGCCGTCGGGACGGGAGTCCCGCAGCTGCTCGACCAGGTGGATGCGATGAAGTACGTCGGACTGAAACGCTCGGGGTGGTTCCGGGCCAAGAGCGCCGGTTTGCTGCCGAAAGCGGTTTACCTCGAAGGGTCCGGCGAGCGTTGGAAGAAGAAAGATTTGGACGCGTGGATTGAGAGGATGCGGCCGCCCCGGAGGAAGTGATCACCAGGAAAACGGAACCGCCCCGGGGGCAACCGGGGCGATTCCTTGAACCAAACACACACACACACAGAGGACATTAACAATGCTAGCACACCTGCCCGACAAGATCCACGATTGGGCTCAACTTTATCTTGCCGCCGGCCTCTCAGTCATACCCGTAAAGCTCGACGGCACGAAGGTGCCAGCATTAGCCGGATGGCGTGAGTACTCTGAGCGTCGGCCCACACCCGCCGAACTGGCGACATGGTTTGCGATCCAACGTACGGTTCATCACGGAATTGGTATTCCGTGCGGACCGGCCTCGGGCAACCTGCTGGTGTTCGACTTCGAGACTCGCGCCGCTTTCGATCGGTGGTGCGAGTTCCTCACTCCAGAAGACAAACATTACCTTGCCGCATCGCCAGTGGTCGGCACACCCAAAGACGGCGTTCACGTCTACACCCGCCTTGAAGAGTCTGTGAAAGGCACAAAGTACGCTCGGACCGCCGAGGGTGCGTGCTTGATCGAGACTCGGGGCAACGGCCACATGGTGATCGCACCCGGTTCTCCGCTGGCAGTCCACCCCACAGGCAAACCGTACCTCCTCCTCCGTGCTGGATGGATTGATGGAGGCCCGTTCGCGGTGATGCCGCTCGACGTGTCCCACGGGTTGACAGTGTACGCCGCCGACCTCAATGAGCACGTTCGACCGGCCGCACGGGAAGTTGTTGGCGATCGACTTGGCGCTGGGGAAATCGGCAACCGGCCCGGCGACCAGTTCAACGAACGCGTGAGTTGGAGTGACCTTCTCAGCCCGCACGGTTGGACCGTCTACCGCTCGACAGCAGGCGCGACTTACTGGTGCCGACCTGGAAAGTCGCCGGCAGGCATATCAGCGAGCACCGGCCACTGCCGTGGCCCGTCTGGCAACGATCTGTTCTTCGTTTTCAGCAGTTCGGTCCCTCAGTTCGAACCGAGCAAGAGTTATTCGCGGTTCGCGGTCTACGCGAACCTCAACCACAACGGCGACTTCAAAGCGGCTACCCGTGCCCTGGGTCGCGCCGGCTACGGCACTCAGACCAGAAGGGCGGTGATTAAGTGACTGGCAACACTCCAACGGAAGACATCGAGATGGCAGGTTTGGCATCCGATGCCATTGTGAATGAGGCAGGCGAACCGGAGGTTCCTCACGTCACACTGGGGATCACGCCGGCCACCGACAGGTCCGGGCGGTTCCTCGTGGTCGCCGCGAACGGCGTGGGCGAATTTCACCGCGACAACATCGACTTGAACAGCGCCATCAGCCGGAAGCGGTTCATCAACGAAACGGTTGGTAAGACGCATTCAAAAGGATCGCTGGAAGAACTGAGGGTGACCCTGGAGAAGCAGCTGCTCGACGCCGCCAAGGTGCCGCCAGGCAACCCGGAACGCGCCGACCACCTGATGGAAGTGGACGTGTCCCGCGTGGTTCGCCCGGAGTTGTTCCATGCGAACGGCGTGAGCGGCCTCACGGTTGCGGTCCTGCTCGACGTCGGTGGGAAGCTGACCCCTCGGTGGCGAACTCATCTGCGGTGGGCGGACGGCAAGCGTGATGTGATCGACGCGCCCGACCGGCTGGTGCTGCCGGCCGGCAACGTTCTCTACGTCCGGCCCGACGCTGGCGATCCCCCGGAGTCCGACCCGCCCGCGTGGTCGGCAGACTCGCGCCGCGGTTGGATCGACGGGGCAGACTGTCCCGACCCATGTGCGGTGTTCAGGGACGTGTGCGGCAAGTTCGCGGAGTACCTGGATTTCCCGCCCGGCACCGCGTCCGGCACGACGGCGACGCTCGCACTCTGGACAGTACTCAGTTACCTGTACCCGGCGTGGGACGCGGTGCCGTATCTGTACGTCGGCGGACCGATGGGGAGCGGGAAAAGTCGCGTACTTGATGTCCTGCAGCGACTTGCCTTTCGCCCGGTATCGTCCTCGAACCTGACCGCGCCGACATTGTTCCGGACGTTGCACGCGTCCGGAGGCACAATGCTTTTCGACGAGGCTGAACGGCTGCGGCAATCGACACCGGAGCAGCTTGAGATTCAATCGGTGTTCCTGAGCGGGTACAGGCGGGGGGGGTGCGCGACCCGGTTGGAAGCCGTGGGCGATTCGTTCCGGCCCGTTCGGTTCGACGTGTTCGGTCCGAAGGCGCTGGCGTGCATTGCCGGGTTGCCACCGACCCTGGCAAGTCGGTGCATCCCAATCACCATGTTCAGGTCCGCGACCGATTCGCCGAAGCCGAAACTGCGGATCGACGCGAACCCGGCCGGGTGGCAGTCCGTCCGCGACGACTTGCATATCCTCGCCCTGGAGCACGGCGAGGAGTGGTTGACGATGGCGTCCTGCAAGAGCGTGGTCCCGTCCGGTATCGGCGGGCGAAACTACGAACTCTGGCAACCACTACTTGCGATCGCCGGTTGGCTTCAGGACCGCGGGGCCACCGGGTTGCTCGAACTCTTGCAACGATACGCCCTGGCGAGCGTGGCCAATGCCAAAGACGATGCCGTACCGGAGGCAGACGAAGTGCTGCTCGAACTCGTGGCCGAAGCCGTCCGCGAAGGCCGGCACCCGACCAGCGCTGAGATACTCAGTTCAGCAAAGTTTCGGGACGAGGTGACCTTCAAGTTGTGGCTACCAAGGACGGTGACTGCCCGGTTGAAGAACTACGGCATCGCGGCGTCGCCGAAGACAAACGGTGATCGGCGATATCGCGAGGTGACTCACTCACAGGTGTTCGAGATTCAGAATCGGTACGGCGTGGAGCTTGGAATGGTATAGCCCTACCCCTACCCCGTGGGTTGTCCCTAATGTCCCTGTCGTCCCTGTCGGCGGCTCTACCAGTGGATTGTCCCACACAGTCACCGACAGGGACGAAAAGGACGGCAGGGACAATCCCAGGGACAGCGGTAGGGACAATCCCAGGGACAAGCGGCGGGCGGGCAACGACGCATGAAACGCTTGAAATCCTTGCAGATGCGGTGAATGTTAAGGGCCGACAGGGACAACAGGGACAACCCACGGGGTAGGGGTGGACATCATGGCTTTCGATGCGGTGCAGTTCCTCGAATTGCTGTACCGGGCCGACCCGGTTGTGGCCCCTGCCGTTGTCCCTGCCGTTGTCCCTGCCGCCGTCCCTGCCGTTGTCCCTGCCGCCGCCCCTGCCGTTGTCCCTGCCGCCGTGCCCGCTGCGGATACGACCCGACCAGAGTTGACACCGGACGATCTGTCACATGAGTGGCGGGCTGAGTATGAGGAGCGCGCGGCCATCCGCGAATACGACGGCGATACGCCTCGTGAACTCGCCGAACACTATGCCCTGCTCGACGTGGCGAAGACGATGAAAGCCGGCGACACACCGGTGCAGGCTTTGCCGGCACCAGTTGTGACGGCATGGGATACCCCGCTGGCCATCACGATGATGGCTGCCGCAGATGCCTCCGTCGAGCGGTACGGTTCGCACGGTCGTGATTCCAGGATTCAGGATTTGGCCGAGCAGGTTGTTGACGCACACGGACGGAGAGACATGGCGACCCTGAAGGCGGCATGTTTCCAAATCGCCGAACGTTCAAAAGAAATGGCGACCCACACCACCAATTGAGGCCACAGCATGAGAATGACTCTGAACCGTGTACCAATGTCCGACGTTCTACCGCCACGACCGGGGACCAGCTACGCCACGATGTTGCATGGCCAATGGGACGACATGCTGCAGGCTGTTTACGATCTGGGATTCGTCCTATTGGAGTTGGACGACGACGAACGACCGGTTCGGGCGTTCCGCCGACCGCACCGAGCAAGGATCCCTGATGGCCGCGCCCCGCACCGGGTGAGACGATGATATAGAAGCACTTAACCTCTTTAGGCACAATGGTTTAAGTGTGTATCAGGCCCCTGATCCCGGATAAACAAACTCTACGTAGTTGCTTGACAGTTCCCTGTGTGGTCTTTTGTTCATTACTGCCAGAAGGGACCCGCGATTCTTCGACGGGCTGATGGGTCGCCGTGACTGAGTACGACAAGGTGCTGATGTTCCTGGGCAGTGTACAGACCCCACCTAGGGAACTGCCGGCAGTCTACTGGTGTTTATAAGTGATGCCTGCGGCGCATTAACTTTGCAGCTTGCAATAGCATCGCCGCAGTGTCTTCCATCGACTCGACTATCTTCCATGGTTTTTCTACCTTCTCGTTTGTTGTGCCAATGCTCGCCAGCAACGTGGTGACGTTGGCGAGTTGTGTGACCACTTCCGCCCACTGCGGCTTCCTTGCCGCTCGCCCCGTGGGATCCCCTGGTGCCATCTCGGGTGGCAACGGCACCATCTCGGGTGGCAACGGCACCATCTCGGGTGGCAACGGCACCATCTCGGGGATCGGTGGCGGGCTTGCCATATGGCGGCGCAACGCGGCAACCATAACCTTGCTCAGTGTCTCGCCCCTTGATCGGGCAAACCCCTTCGCGTCGTCGATCACTTCAACCGGCAACTCCAAGTTGGTTTGCCGTGTTCCCTTTGTCGGTCGTACTGGCATTCTGCACCTTCCTTTCAAACAGTGAGTGTACACGACCCATCTGGGAAATCCTAGGGAATCCCTATTGGATGCACCTAGGGATGCCTTTATAGTTCCCTTCGAGACGGTGGCAACGGACACTCCGAACAGGATTCACGCCCTGGCCCACTTCGGGCCGGAGCCTACTGCTCGACGGCGTGGGACCCATCTTCTGAGGAGGAATAGAATGGCACGCTACAAGATCGACAGTGAGACCGTGGTAGACACTGCAAAGGCGCGGCAGTCGTGGCGGGAAGCAACTCGTCATGACCGCCAGAATCACATCTGGGCGTCCGGTCACCGGGAGCAAGCGGGGGAGCAAGCGAAAATCTTGAAGTGCTCAATCACCTTGAAATACTAGGCGATAGTGAGAAGTGTCAACGGTTTGCAAAACCGTTATTCCCCGGTTCGAATCCGGGCGAGGCCTCTCTTTCGTTTTGTCCTTGATCGTCCTTAACAGCCTCCAAACTCCTTCCAGTTAAGGGTTTGGGGGCTGTCTCGTTTCCACGACCCCAGCTGCTATCGCTTCCAATTTACGGCCAAAATGTGTGGTCCAACCCCAACGCTGACCTTGGGGTAAACGTGGACACATGGTTCGGCTTGGAAGGTCACATCCGTTCGCGTATCATGCAGTCGCCTCTGCGGTGTTCGTGATGGGTTGTAATGCTTTTGGCGAACCAACACTAACTCGCTTTGGGAGCCTTAATTTAATTCGGGTGGCGCACACAAGCCCGTCCGCACTGCTCGTCAGTGCGACTGTAGCGGGATCTGTAACCCATCCGAGAGGCACCCAGTTCTTTAGCGGGTTCCCGAAGGATGACCCACACGGCACAGGTGGAGGCATTCATTTTTTACCTTGTTTTCAAGGCTCAAACCGCGTTTGATTGCGATCCGTACTCCAATCACTTCCCTGCTTTTTCTCTGCTGAATTTTTTTTCTTTACACAGGCTTCACACCAACAACTCAACTTCGTTCAACTCCATCACAGATCGCGACTTGTGAAGACACAATCAATCAAGTAACGAGCAAGAACTTCCCGGAACGAACCACTTGACGGGGATGTGCGAAATCTGTTCTCACTCCGTAAATCTTGAATTAGAAAGGCATTCCAGCGACTGCTGATTGACATCGCACTGCCACTGGTTTAGCCGTTGACATCGCTGTGTTAAACGGTAACTTCCCCCCAACTGGCTGAATGCAATCCGCACGAGGAACCGGGATGAACTTTCGGGCACTTTCACGACGGAGCCAACAATCACCATTCATCGCTCAGCCAGTCCCGGAGTGTCGCTCCCCTCTCGCAGGCAAGCGGAATTAATTCGCCGGAATACTTAACTCTCTCTCACCCGTCCAGTACCAGTAACCGCTCTCGTTCACAGGAACGGGTGGCCGACAGGACAAACGACACGCCCCGAGTACCGAGGATCGGACCCAGGTAGCGTTGTCGTCACGAAGCACGCGAACGGACTGGTTCGAGCATGACCCCGTAACTCGCCGCAGGGAACGCGCCGAGACAGGTGTCAGGATGACACGAGGCGGAACTCGCTTCCTCCGCCTCACCACGGGTAACCTCCAACCGTCTTCGCGTGAAGCCTGGGGCACGGACGCCCAACATCAGGCTCGAATCGGCCGACCCGTCCAAGATGGCTCGGGTCGGCCGTTTCTATCACCTCTTCCGAATCTCGCATTCCCCACTACACTTTCTCCGTCACCCGCACTTCCATGGACTACACCATGTACCGTCGTCCGTTGCCAACAGTTGCCCTCTCAGCCGGGCTTGCAGTCGCCCTTCTCGCGGTCATTGGTCCGGTGTTCGGTCAACAGAACCCGCCACCAGGAGAAGCTCCGAAATTCCCCACTGTGAGTGTGGAAACTCTCGGGGGAGGGGCAACCGTAAAAGGGAAGCTTCGTCTCTCCGAGATCACCCTCAAAACAGACACAGGAAGCAACACGATCGACATGAACCACGTCCGGAGGATTACGTTTCAGAAAGATCCTCAGGGCACATCACATGACAGCGTGCAACTCGCCGACAAGTCGATTCTTCGCGGTCGGGTGACGGCCGAGCAGTTCGTCGTGGATCGCGAAGGTGGTGGAGAAGTGACCTGGAAGCAGGCCGAGGTTCGTGAAATTCGCGTTGTTACCGATGTGCCCATTTCACTCGCGGCAATCCTCCTGGGCCTCCTGACGCTCACCGCGATGGAGATCATCCTTGGCGTTGATAACATCGTGTTCCTGGCCATTGTGGTCGGGAAACTACCAGCAGCACAGCAACCCAAGGCGCGAAAGATCGGACTCGGCGCGGCACTGGGAACGCGACTTCTGCTCCTCTTCTCGCTGTCGTTCCTGCTCGGACTCACCACGCCGGTGTTCACGCTCCCCGATCTTGGCTTCCTCAAGGACATGGAGGCGCGAGAAGTCTCGTGGCGCGACATCATCATGCTCTCGGGCGGGTTGTTTCTGATCGGAAAGAGCACGTTCGAGATGCACGAAAAGCTCGAGCACGCAAAGCAGGCCCACAGCGGCAAACCCGTCGTGAACACGGGGAAGACCGCGAGTTTCGGATGGACCATCATGACGATCGCAGCGATCGACATCATTTTTTCGCTCGACTCGGTGGTCACCGCTGTGGGTATGGTTGAGGAGTTGTGGGTGATGGTGACCGCGATGGTAATCTCGATGCTGGTGATGCTCTACTTCGCGAAGGGGATCGGCGACTTTGTCGATCGCCACCCAACCGTAAAGGTGCTCGCCCTGAGCTTCCTCATCCTGATCGGCGTGATGCTCGTTGCCGAAGGGTTTGGGCAGCACATGGACAAGGGGTACATTTACGCCTCAATGGCGTTTGCCGTGTTCATCGAGATGATCAACATGCGGTTGCGGAAACCCGCGAAAACGGAACCCGAGTCCCATTCTTCGTGAGCGGAAGCCAGCACGTGCGACGGCTCACGCTGCTTGCGCAGTAATAGAACTCACCTGCTTCGCCCTGCCATTCCGTCACCCTGCCCTGGAGTGTTCACGCAAACCTGGCAGGATGGCGATCTCTCAACTCCCGATTTGTTTTACGTAACCGATTGCGACAAAAGCAACTTACAACACACGCACGTCTGGGGCACGGTTCTTGCAGTGACGCTTCGGATAAGAAGAGTTCCCTCCCGAGGAACCGTGATGGCGTTCAATTTGAAACCGATGGCCGACCGAATCATCGTCCGCCGAGAATCGGCTGACGATAAGTCGGCCGGTGGAATCGTTCTGCCCGACTCGGCCAAGAACAAGCCACAACGTGGCACGGTTCTGGCAGTTGGCCCTGGGAAGTTGAAGCCGGACGGCACCCGGGCGACCATGCAGCTCAAGGCAGGCGACAGGGTTCTCTTCACATCCTGGGCTGGCGATGAGTTCCAGGATCGCAAGGCCGCCAAGGCCGATGGCGAAATCCTCGTCATGCACGAGGGTGACGTGATGTGCGTGCTGGTCACAGCGAGTGATCGCGCAGGTACGGAAGCCCCGGTCGGTGATCCCGTCGCGGAAAAAAAAGCTGCTACTGCTCCGAGCGACGGTGGGAAAGCAAAGGGTCTCAAGTTCGTGGAAACGGAAATCGGCCCGAGTGGCTTCGGCGATACGGAACAGTTCAAACACCCAAAGAAGTGAGGTAACGGCATGTCCGCCAAGCAGATCGCATTTGACCAGGAAGCCCGCGAGGCCATGAAGCGCGGGATCGGCAAACTCGCCCGCGCGGTCAAGACGACACTCGGGCCCAAGGGCCGCAACGTCATCATCCAGAAGTCGTTCGGCAGCCCGACCGTGACCAAGGACGGCGTGACTGTTGCCAAGGAAATTCAGCTCCCAGATCATTACGAGAACATGGGCGCAATGATGGTGAAGGAGGTCGCTAGCAAGACCTCCGACGTGGCCGGCGACGGCACCACCACCGCGACCGTTCTCGCAGAAGCGATCTTCAACGAAGGCCTCAAGGCCGTCGTCGCTGGCACCAACCCGATGCTGATGAAGCGCGGTATGGAGCGAGCCGTTGAGGATATCGTTGCCAAGCTCAAGGAAATGAGCATCCCCGTCGGTGGCAAGAAGGGCCTGGAGAATGTCGCGACCGTGGCCGCCAACGGCGACGCCGACATCGGCCGCATCATCGCCGAGGCGATGGACAAGGTTGGCAAGGACGGCGTCATCACCGTCGAAGAAGCCAAGACGATGGCAACCGACCACGAGTTCGTGGAAGGGATGCAGTTCGACCGCGGCTACCTCTCGCCATACTTCGTCACCAATGTCGAAAACATGGAGACGGAATTCGAGGACGCTTACGTTCTCGTGTACGAGAAGAAGATCAGCAGCAGCCGTGACCTGATTCCGGTGCTGGAGAAGGTCGTCGAACAACGCAAGCCGCTGCTCATCATCGCTGAAGATGTGGACGGCGAAGCACTCGCGACCCTCGTCGTGAACGTGATCCGCACCCAGGGTCAGTTCAAGGTGTGTGCGGTCAAGGCTCCTGGCTACGGCGACCGCCGCAAGGCCATGCTCCAGGACATCGCGATCCTCACCGGTGGCGAAGCGGTGTTCGAGGATCTGGGCATCAAGCTCGAAACGCTCACCCTGAGCCAGCTTGGCCACGCCCAGAAGATCAAGGTGGACAAGGACAACACCACCCTGATCGTGGACACCAAGGACAAGGCACGCAAGGAAGCCATTGCGGCCCGCATCAACAGCATCCAGAAGGAACTGGACAAGAGCACCAGCGACTACGACAAGGAAAAGCTCAGCGAGCGAGTCGCGAAGCTGTCGGGTGGCGTTGCCAAGATCAACGTTGGCGGTGCGACCGAGAGCGAAGTGAAGGAAAAGAAGATGCGTGTCGAGGACGCGATGCACGCGACCAAGGCCGCACACCAGGAAGGCATTCTGCCAGGCGGCGGCGTGGCCCTGTTGCGTTCGAGCAATGGCCTGACCGCACCGAAGGAACTGACCGCTGACGAAGAAGTCGGCTACCGCATCGTCGTGCGTGCCTGCAAGGCTCCAATTCGCCAGATCGTCGAGAACGCCGGCGAAGATGGAAACGTGGTCGCCAGCAAGATCCTGGAGAAGGACGACAAGAACTGGGGCTACGACGCCCGTGCGGGCAAGTACGAGGACATGGTGAAGAAGGGGATCATCGACCCGACGAAGGTCGTGCGAAGCGCCCTGCAGAACGCCGCCAGCGTTGCGACGCTGCTCCTGACCTCCGATGCGATGATCGCTGAAGAGCAGAAGAAGGACGACGGCAGCAAGAAGGGCGGCGCAGCCGGCGGCGGCTACGACGACATGTATTGAGTAGGGGATAGAGACAGGGGATAGGGGAGAGTGAAGACAGAGCGGCCCGGGATTCCTTCGAGGATTCCCGGGCCGTTTGCGTTGAGTGGCGAATGTGGGTAGCCTACGATCGTGCGCTCCGAGAATCTCCCACTGCAAAGGAGTAACATGCAAGCAAGGAAGCTACTATGCTCGGAAGTGCTGGGATCGTTGTTCTTTCGGTGATCGGCTTGGCTCTCACCCGCTCCGGGCCGGTGTCGGCTCTCAATGGTGGTGCAGAAGATCCCGCGATCCGAGACGTGGAACAGGTAGGCGGCGTCTGCCGCCGTGCCTCAGACCGGAAGGGCGAATACGCCCCAGACTATCTCAGCGAGGTGAATGGCAATCCCGTGGTCTCAGTCGATTTGTTCAACGACACGGTTGTGTTGATCCGACAAGCCCACCTCGACGGCAAGCCGGGAACCGAGATGGCTCCCCGAAGCCGCGACCACGTCACTGATGCGGCCCTGACCAAGTTTCATCTGCTGACGGAGCTTCGGGAACTGTCCCTTAAGGATACCGGGGTAACGGACGCGGGTATGAAAGAACTCGCGTCGCTGCGCAGACTGACGCAACTTGACTTGCTAAATACGCGAGTCACGGATGCTGGACTGAAGGAACTCACAGCCCTTGAAGACCTCTGGGAGTTAGACCTGGGTTCAACGGGCGTCACCGACACGGGCATGAAGGATGTGGCCAAGTTGCAGTCGCTGGCCCGACTCAACTTGGCCGAGACGGCAGTTGGCGACGCCGGTCTTGCAGAACTGACCACCTTGCCGCGGCTTGATTCATTACGACTCGGACCTGCCACCATCACGGACGCGGGCATCGGGCACCTGAGCCGGGTCAAAACCCTGAGTGACCTCGAACTCAACGCGCCTCTGGTCACCGATGCTGCCGTGAAGGATATGGCCAAGCTCACCCGCCTGCACTTCCTGCCGCTAAGCAAGACGAAGATAACGCTCCAAGCCGCCAAACAACTGAAACAGGCCATCCCCAATTGTGGCGTTTATCTTGACGGCACTCACGTTGAGTAGCACCCCGGCAACGCCCGTTGCGGTTCATTGCCTCACTCCTCCGGGGCTGCCAACTCGCCCACCACTTGCTCGGCGCCGATCGGGTTGTGAGTAGAGGTCTGGCAAACACGAGCGGCCTGTGATTCCTTCAAAGGAATCACAGGCCGCTCGCATTTGCCAGCATGCAGACCAAGAGTGAGTCACGGTCGCCTGGCGAGCCTGGAGCTTGAGCGACCGGAGTGGTAAACAGAGTGAGCTTCAGATCGACACAGGCTCTTCGTATCTGATCACGTCGGTTGGTCACGAGAGCGAGCGGTTCGGCGTCTGGGCTACCCGCACGGGCATAGTTCCTCCAGCCTCTCCAACTCCAACTCGACGAACCGGACGTCCAGAACCTCGACCAGCCGTACCAGCCGTAGCAATTCGGTAGGCATGGAAGCGACCCCGTGAAGCCCAACCAAGGGGTCGGGCTTCACGATGCAGTGTCAGTTACTTCTTGATCGGCGGGGGGGAATTGTCGGCCGGGAGTTTCATCGTGCCGACGCGAGCTTTGAGGCCGTTGAGCCAGACGCGAACCTCGTCTTTCGTGTCGTAGGCGTCGTCCTTACGGTCCTTTTTGTCCTCGGCCTTATCCTTCTTATCCTCGGCCTTATCCTTCTTATCCTCTGCCTTATCCTTGCGAATCTCGGCCGGGGTGAGTTTCTTTTTCTTGTCGTCCGCCTTGTCCTTGCGGTCTTCTATCTTGTCCTTCAGATCTTCGACGCGGTCCCGGATGTCTTCGAGCTTGTCTTTCCGTTCCTTCTCGTTTTCTCGAGCCACGTAGGCCCACACCTTCCGTAACTGCTCCGGCTTGAGAATCGTGTTCAGGTCGGTCCACGCCTGTTCGTCCAATTTCTTCCAATCGGACGGCTTCTTCGCGGCTTTCGCACCGTCGATATACGTCTCGAATACCGCGACAAGCTTCGCCTTCTGATCTGCATCAAGCCCGCCAATTTCCGTGAGGGCGCCCGCGAGTTGAGCCGGCGTCGAGGGCTTCTTCGGAGCCGCCGAAACGGAAGCGACCGCCACGGCGAATGACAGCGAGAGAACCAGCTTCCGCATCGCAAACCTCCTCGTTCGATGATGAATCTATTCGACAAACCCCGGACCCGGAAGAAAGTTCCGCCGCGTATGGAGAACTCTCTGAGGTCGAACCCGCTGGGCAAGTCGATTGTTATTCGCGTGGTGATGGGTCAACTGTCGGTTGACCAGGAAGTGGATCGGTAGCTGGGCCAGCGCCGCTGGCGCACAGCAGTTCGCACTGGTGCCTGGCGTAGTCCCACGCCGAGAACCGTTCCCCTTGCGGTGGCGAGACGATGAACGGGTCGTCCCCGAACGAGGTGTACAGGCTGAACAGCTCACTGGCGTTGATGCCGGGCTGGTAATGCTCGGCGAGGCTTTCGTCTACAATCCGACGGGCCACTGCGACGGCTTCCTCCCAGGTCGCGTACTCAGAGTGTGTGTACGTCTCATCCTGGTCCATGTAGTGGAAGTTGTCCGCCACGCGAAGGACGAACATGGCACCTCCTCCGGTGAAAAAGAAGCCTCTCCGCCATTCTTGGTGAAACCTTGCAACTTTTCTAGTGGGGCAGGCATCCTTGCCTGCCCCACCAATTCCAAACTTCCACAAGAATGGCGATGAGCCAAAAAGAAATGACAGCGCGAAAGCAGTGAAGCGACTCGTGAATTCGACGGGCTGGATGCACCCAGATCAGAATGCACTGACGATCGGTTCGCCTTCTGCTTCTGTGGAAGCCAGACTCAGTGGCGGTGCGGGCAGGGTCACGCGAAACAGGCTGCCATTGTCGATATCACTCTCGACTGTGATGGTGCCATCCAACCGCGTGACGTATTCCTTGACGATCGCCAGCCCCAGCCCAGCATGAACCCCAGTGGAGTGGCGTGAGGGATCTGCCCGGTAGAACCGCTCGAAGATCTTCTCCTTCACCTCCTGCGACATGCCGATTCCCGAATCGCGAACTTCGAGAACCACGGTGTTCGGCTGCCGTTGGATACGCAATTCAATCGTCCCACCCGGCTTGTTGTACTCGACTGCATTGTGCAGGAGATTCATCAACACTTCTCGCAACTTGCCCGGATCGGTATCCAACTCCAACTCGGCGGGATCGTCGGAACGCAAGTCCACGGTCATGGAATTCGCCGCTGCAAGCGGACGGATCACGGCAACACAGCCGATCGCGAGATCAGCGACATCAGTCCGCGAGATCAGGGTGCGTTCGTTGCCCGCGTCGAGGGAAGCGAGCGTCATAATCCGTTCGACGAGTTGGCCGAGTTGTTTGGAGATCACCCGGCACTCTTCCAGTGTTGCCCGGTACTGTTCGGTCGTTCGGGGCTTGCGAAGAGTCACGTCGATTGTCGCCATGAGTGCGGCAATGGGCGTCCGCAGTTCGTGCGAGATATCCGCCACGGCTTGCTTCTCCCGAGAAAATGCACGCTGCAAAAGCCCCAGCGTCTGCGTGAGTCGAGCATGGATTGGAACGAGTTCGATCGCCAGATCAGTGCCATCGTGATCCAGTTTGAAATCCTTCTCGGAAACGCGGCTGACCGCATCCGAGAGTTTCCCGACGGGACGGAGTCCACGACTGACAAGGAGTGGCCCGCCAACTGTGACTGCAAGAAACGCGACAAGACCAATCGCTATTGCCCAGACTCGAACACTGTACCGGGCTTCGCTGATCTCATACGCGAGTTGTGCGAGTTCCTGATCTCGCTCCGCAGTGAATTTCGCAATGACTGCATCGATCGCAGCCTGGGGGCGAGCACACTGGATATAGAGACGGGGAAGTGTTTCCAGGTTCGTCGAGGGTGGAAGCGGCTGCGGCCCCGCAGTGGGCGGTGAGCCTCCAAATCCTGAGAGCGCCCACGCTGTCCAGGTTCCCACGAGCGACCTTGGCGAGCCACCGAATCCGGGACCGGGCGGGCGGTCTTCTTTTCGTTCCTCGCGGCCGCCAGAACCACCTCTCGACCAGAATCGGCCGAAGCCACTGGTTCCGTTGAAGTGAGGCATCTGGTAGACAACCCGCCGAACACTTTCGTTGCCCGGGTCAACCACGACCGTCCCAATCTTCCAATCGGGGACGTTCACGGTTTCGGGCGATTTCGCCGTGTCCGTGGGTTTGCTCTCGATCTCATTCGGATCAAATGGCAGTTTGCGTGTGCCAAGTGAACTTGATCGCCACTCGCGCCCCGTGGCAGAGTTGATCTGGAAGTACTCGACACTTCGATTTTCATCATCGAAATGCTGAATGTACTCCTCGGGAATCGGCAGGTTGGCGAAGTGGATTCGGAACAGAATTCCCGGGTTTGGATTCAGTTTCGCGAACGGGATCCAGTTGTTGACGGATGCAGTCCAGGCGACTTGTGCCAGCGGATTCACGGCAAAGGGTGTTGGCCCGAACGCTTCCGCGACCACGCCCATCGCGGCGCGGTGCCGGGTTCGCTCGATCTCGAAGCGCTCACGGTCCCGTTCCTGGACGATCCTGCCCAACAATCGGGCTTGATCGAGCAACGACTGATCGACACGTTTCCGTTCTTCTCGACAGCGTGAGTCGTGCCGGGTATTGATTAGATCGCGATCCGCCAGTTCCCGTGCGTCGAGGATGCGGGCAGTGAACTGATCGAGAACTACCCATGCCACCCCCAGCGTGACTGCAAGCAGCACGAAGAGGTACAGCGTCAGGGAATGGCGAATGGAGTGCATGGTTCTGCAACGAGTAACGATTTGTGACGAACCAACCTCAGACTACACAAAACTCCGTCTCACTGTCAGACTTCGACTTCAATTCGTCATTCATCGTGCGTATTTTACAGTTTCTTCGGAACGGGTGGGTCATCGTCACCGCGGAGCATGTAGCCTTCGCCCCATCGAGTCAGGATCAACTGCGGCTCGAAATTCTTATCGATCTTGTTCCGGAGGTAGCGGATGTAGACGTCCACGACGTTCGACGTGTTCTCGTCGTACTCGTCGTACAGGTGCTCCCAGATCATGCTGCGGGTGACGACCTTGCCGCGATGGAACGCCAGAAACTCAAGCAGGGCGTATTCACGTGGTGTCAGATGGATGGCCTGCGTCGCTCGGTGAACGGTGCGGGCGGCGGTGTCGATCGTGAGATCGTAGCAGCGGAGGATCGGGTCTTTCTGCTGGTGCCCGCGCCGAACCAGGGCACGAATGCGGGCCAACAATTCCGAGAACTCGAAGGGCTTGGCAAGATAGTCGTCGGCCCCCGTATCGAGGCCCGCGACCTTGTCAGAGGTGCTCGTCTTTGCGGTGAGCAGCAACACGTGGGTGTTGATCCCCGATTCCCGCCAGCGTTTCAGGAGCCAAAGTCCGTCTTCTTTGTCGGGGAGTTTGGGGAGCATCCGGTCGAGAACGATCACATCATAAGATGTGGTGCGTGCCTTGACGTCGCCCTCTTCGCCATCGATGGCGACATCGACAGCAAATCCCTCTTCCTCCAACCCTTGGCGGATTGCCCGCACGATTGGAGCCGAGTCTTCGATGAGTAACACGCGCACGCCCGGCCTCCGATGAGGAGGTAACTCACATCCCAACTGAAGTTTAACCCCAGAGGGATGAGGCGCGTATGAGAAAGCGAGCGACTTGCGAGTTACGGAATCCAGTTCGTATCGGGGCCGACGACCGCGCAGAACTCTGCAAGCAGTTTCGCAGCGTTCGTGAGGTCGTCGAGATGCACCACTTCAACCGGGCTGTGCATGTACCGGTTGGGAATGCCGACCAATCCGGTGGCGACACCCGCCCGAGCGATCTGGATGGCATTCGCGTCGGTCCCCGTGGCTCGTGGCGTTCCTCGCACCTGAACCGGGATGTTGTGCTCCTTCGCGGTCGCTTCGAGCAGGTCGAACACCCGTGGGTTGATGTTTGGCCCGCGATACAGCACCGGGCCGCCACCACACTTGATGTCACCCTGCGTCTTCTTGTCGTTCCCCGGAGTGTCGGTCGCGTGTGTTACATCCACGGCGATGCCAACCGTCGGGTTGATGGCATAAGCCGCCGTGGTCGCACCGCGAAGTCCGATCTCTTCGGACACCGTCGAGACGCCATAAACCGCAGCGTTCAATGGCCGACCGTGCAGCAATCGCACCGCTTCCATGCAGACCCATAGCCCGACCTTGTCGTCCATCGCGGGGCTGGCCGCCAGGCTGTTCCGCAACGGTCGATACCCGAGCGCAAACGTGAGCGGGTCGCCACATCGCACAAGTGCCTCGGCTTCCTCGCGGTTCTTCGCGCCGATATCAACCCACACGTCGGTGAAGTCGGGCACCTTGCTCCGTTCGTCAGGCTTCAGGAGGTGAATCGCTCGACGCGCCACGACACCTGTGAGAGGGCCATCCTTCGCCCACACGGTGAGGTACTGGCCGAGGAGGATTTGCATGTCCCACCCGCCGATGGGCTGGATGTAGAGGTAGCCGTCGCTGTCGATGTATTGCACCATGAGGCCGATCTGGTCGCAGTGCCCCGCGAGCATGATTCGCTGACCCTCGGGCGGGTTCCACTGGGGAAAGCGGGCCGCGAAGACGTTTCCGTGCGAGTCGGTGCGAATGTCGTCGGCGAACGGCCTCATCCGTTCGCGAACAACGTGCTGAATTTGTTGCTCGAACCCCGACGGACTGGGCGTTTCGAGCAGCGACTTAAGAAACTCGTGCGACGTATGTTCCACTTACTCGCTCCAAAGAATTAGCCACGGATGAACACAAATGAAACACGGATGAAGACAAAAGGCAACAGTCAGATTGGCCGCAAAAAAGCACAAAAGTCACAAAAGGGAATGACACGAAACCCGTGTTCTGGGTTTCATCATCAACGTCTTCTTTTGTGCATCTTGTGCTTTATTGCGGCCAATGTTCTTGTCTTATCCGTGTTTCATCTGTGTTCATCCGTGGCTGGTTTTTAATGTCTGAAATGTCGAACGCCCGTGAACATCATCGCGATGCCGAGTTCGTCACACGCCGCGATGCTGTCCTTGTCCTTCACCGAACCGCCCGGCTGGATGATCGCCGTGACGCCGGCCGCCGCAGCCGCGTGAACATTATCCGGGAACGGGAAGAACGCGTCCGACGCCAACACGCTTCCCTTCGACTTGTCACCCGCCTTCTTCACCGCGATCTCGACCGACATCACGCGCGACATCTGCCCTGCCCCGACGCCGACGATTTGAAGACCACGGGGATTAACCCCGTGGCTCGCCAAGACGATTGCGTTCGACTTCACGTGCTTGCAGACGAACCACGCGAAGTGCAGTGCGAAGTTCTCCGCGTCGGTCGGCGTGCGCTTCGTGACGACCTTCCAGTCGTCGGGCTTGTCGGCACCGTAGTCGCGGGTCTGCACGAGAAGCCCGCCATCGACGCGGCGATAGTCGAGCCCCTGCGGCCCACCCGACAGCGGACCGGTTTTCAGAAGCCGCACGTTCTCCTTCCAGCCCTTGAGCGATTCAAGGGCGGCAGCATCGTAATCGGGAGCGATGACGCACTCGATGAACCGCTTCGCCTTGGCGTCCATGATGGCAGCTGCAGTGTCAGCATCGACGGACTTGTTGAACGCGATGATACCGCCGAACGCCGAGAGCGGGTCGCCGTCCCACGCGAGGTTGAACGCATCGACCAGCTTCGCGGACGTGGCCGCCCCGCACGGGTTGTTGTGCTTCACGACGATGCACGCCGGCTCGCTGAACTCGCGAGCGAGGTTCAACGCCGAGTCGAGGTCGAGGATGTTGTTGTAACTCAGTTCCTTGCCGTGGAGTTGCTGTGCGGTGGCGACGCAGGGGCGTGCGATGCGTGGCTCTGTGTAGAACGCTGCTTCTTGGTGTGGGTTCTCGCCATACCGGAGGGGTTGGACCACCTCAAACGACTGGAAGAGGCTGAGTGGCCAATCCCCTTCGCCACCCTCGGTCACTTTCGGTGAACCAACACGGCCGAAGTATTCGGCGATTGCAATGTCGTACTTCGCGATCCGAACGAACGCGGTGGCAGAGAGCCTTGCTCGCAACTCACGCGAGATGGAACCGTTATTCGCTCCAAGTTCTTTCAAGATGTGCGAATACTGAACCGCGTCCGTGGCAATCGCCACGCTCTCGAAGTTCTTCGCCGCAGCGCGGACCATGCACGGGCCGCCGATGTCGATGTTCTCGATCGCCTCGGCTTCCGTCACGCCCGGCTTCGCGACCGTCTGCTCGAACGGGTACAGGTTGCACACCACGAGGTCGATTTCGGGCAGGCCGTGTTCCGTGAGCGTCGACATGTGGTCGGGCTTGTCTCGCTTCGCCAGCAGGCCCGCGAAGATTGCCGGGTGCAGCGACTTCACGCGACCGTCGAGCATCTCCGGGAACTTCGTGATCTCGGCGATGTCCTTCACGGGGAGACCGGCGTCGGCGATGGCCTTGCGTGTGCCGCCGGTGGCGATCAGTTCCACGCCGTACTTGGTGACGAGTTCGCGGGCGAAGTCCACGAGCCCGGTCTTATCGGAGACGCTCAGCAATGCACGGCGAATGGGACGCAGCATATCGGAACTCCAGAGCATGAAAGCAATGGCCACAAAAAGGCACAAAAAAGCACAAAAAGTGAGAAGACAGCAGAGTGGCGTCGTGCCGTGACTCTCAACTTTTTGTGTCTTTTCGTGCCTTTTTGTGGCGATTCTCTTCTGTTCTATTTCCGCAACCCAATCTGAACCACTCGCCCGGCATGTCGGGCCGAGATGCCGCCGGGGAAGTCGCACGCGGGAACCTTACAATCCGCAACTGCGCACGCACGATCCCAGGCGTCCGCGTCCATCTGATCCTGGGGCCAGCACTCGCGTTCCCACAGCACCCGCAACACCGCACGAACCACCGCACGCGATGTTCCGAGGTCAGAGACATCGAGGATGATCGTGTCGCCAACTCGCGGGCGTTCAGCCTTCGCCAGCACCTCAGTCGCCTTCGCCGTAATGATGGCGTGCGCATCCGAAGCGTGTTCCGCGAGGCGGGCGAGCGAGGCCACGACATCGGAGTTGAAGGTACGTAGCAACGGCAGCAGTTCGTGCCGGATGCGGTTGCGGGTGAACTTCGGGTCGGCATTCGATGAGTCGTCGCGAAACGACTGCCCGAGTTCGACGAGGTATTCGATAATGTCGGCCCGCGTGACCGTGAGCAGCGGCCGGATGATAGTCGCTTGGGGCTTCGCCGCCGCGTAGCCCCAAGCGGTTGCGGCGATTCCCCGCAACCCCTGAATCCCGGTGCCACGCACAAGGCGATGCAACACCGTCTCGGCCTGGTCGTCAGCGGTGTGCCCCGTAGCGATCCATGCGGTTCCAAGCTCGGCGAAGAACTCGTAGCGAACTCGGCGGGCGGTCGATTCCAGGTTTCCGCCGAACGCCGCGATATTGACAGACTTCACACGGCATTCCAGGCCGAGTTCTTTTGCCAGCGCACGCACGGATGCTTCGTCCGCGTCCGACTCTTCGCCGCGCAACTGGTGGTTGACGTGAGCCACGGTGAGGGTGCCCGTGCGACAGGCCGCGAGGGCGCGAAGCAATGCCACGCTGTCCGCGCCGCCCGAGACAGCGACAACCCCCGGCTCCCGCGTTACCGGGAGCGTTGCCATGAATCGCCGAGCTTCCCGCAATACCCGAGTCACCGTGAATTCCCCTGTTCCGGTACAATGTCTGCACTCATCGTGGCGGATCGGCCGTGAAGGCGAAAGTCCGCTTGCATTGCATTTCATCGGAGGCTATGCGTGCGACCCGAGCATACCGATATGGACAACGAAGACCAACCGCCGGGGGCGAGGTCGGCAGCTAAGCAAGCTGCCCGAACGGGACGAATTGTCCGCGTCGGGTTGCTGGTGGTGGCCACTGGGCTGGCATGCGTGTTCACGGCCGCGTTCTGGATTAATCCATACGCCCCGGATGGCACGCCCCGGACGATGGCCACACACACACAGCTTGGAATGCCCGCGTGCAACTTCGTTGTGATGACATCGAAGCCATGCCCGGCGTGTGGGATGACGACGAGCTTCGCGCTACTTGTCCGGGGGGACGTGGTAGCGTCTCTGAGAGCGAACTGGGCAGGTACGATCATCGCAGTGCTGTGGGCGTTGACGTTGGTGTGGGCGCTGGCCAGCGGAATTGCAGGCCGGCTGCTTCTCATCCCGAGGGGTCGGGGAGAGATTCTGCTCACAATGACAGTCGGCGTGGTACTCGCATTGATGCTGATACGTTGGGTGGGGGTGTTAATCCAAGGATGAGGGATGAAGGATGAAGGATGAATGGAAACCAGGTAGTTCCATTGTCATCCTTCATCCTTCACCCTTCATCCTTCGCAAGGGGGGTTCACGGATGAACAAGGCATATCGGTGGGCCCGTCGGGCCGTTTGGGGAACGCTGGCTGTGGTCTGTACCATTGGGTGCAACCCGCTGACCACGATCGCGTTCCTCACTCACAAGGACGCGAAAATCCCCGCTGAGTTCCCGCTCACCTACAAGGAAGGCGAGAAGAAGGACAAGGAAGAAATCGTCGTCGCCCTGTTCGTGAGCCAGGGAACGGGCCAAAGCTACGAATTCGCGGGAGCAGATAGCGCGCTTGCCAACGAAATCATCAAGTGCCTTCCCGAGATGGTCAAGGAAACCAAGCAGAAGCAGAAGCTGACTGTTCTCAGTTCGGCCCAGGTCAACAAGTTCAAGATGAAGAACCCGAACTGGAAGCTCATGCATCCCGCTGAGCGCGGCAAACAGCTCGGAGCCGACTTTGTGCTCGAGATTCACCTCGAGAAGATGACTCTGTTCCAGCCCGGCAGCCAGAACAGCTTCTACGAAGGCCGGGCCGACGTAACTGTGGATATGTACGACGTGGAGGAAGGCTCGGGCGAAGCGAAACACACGTACTCGCACGGCTTCTCTCACCCCAAGACCGGGTTCCGCGATGCCTCATCGAAGCCAGTCAGCGCGTTCCGCCGTGAGTTCCTTGGGAACCTCGCTGTGGAATTGTGCCGCCGACACGTTGAGCACAAGCCAAGCAGCGGCATCGCCGACGGCCACTGATCCCGAGCCCGGATCGCCAACAACTCGAAGCCCGCTCCCGGTCTTTCGACCCGGATGCGGGCTTCGTCATTTCCCCTGGTACTCTTCGGGTACTTCGCTGCTACAATTCCCAAAGCACCCAACACCATGAACTGTGGGCACATCCCATGCGGACCTGGTTAAGAAATGTGGCGTTCACCACATCCACCATTGCCCGTGGAATGTATGTCACGCTTCAGTATTTCGTGCAGTCGTACCGCCGCAAGCCATTCACGCAGTTCTTCGAGTACCCCGAGAAGCCGGTCCCGATCCGACCGCGATACCGGGGATTCCACCGCTTCGACCTGACCACGTGCATTGGGTGCGACAAGTGCGCCCGTGCCTGCCCCGTGGATTGCATCTACATCGACAAGGAAAAGGCCGCCCCGCCCGCGAAGGGGTTCGTCGTTACCGGCTTCAAGATCGACTACACGAAGTGCATGTTCTGCGCACTCTGCGTCGACCCCTGCCCCGTGGACTGCATCTTCATGGGTTCGAACTTCGACTTGAGCACATTCGGCCGCGACGGTTGCGTGGTCGATTACGCGAAGTTGCCTCTGGATGTCGCAAGCGGCCAGGCGACACTCAGCCCAACTGCGGTCCACGAGTCGAAGCGAGTGAGCTTGCCGGTGTGGACCAAGGCGGCATCCCAAGAGTCAGGAGTCGGGAATCCGGAGTCAGGAAAAGCTGCGACCTGATTAGTCTCCCCGACCCCCGACCCCCGACCCCCGACTGCCATGACAGAACTCGTCCTACTCGTGCTGATCTTCGCGGTTGCCGGGTTCACGCTCCTGGCGGCGAACCTCGTGCTCGGTTTGTTCGTGCGACCCGACAAACCTAGCCCCGAGAAGGGCGAGGTGTACGAGTGCGGCGAATCGCCGATCGGCGACGCATGGATTCAATTCGACCTGCGGTTCTACGTCGTCGCCCTGCTGTTCGTGATCTTCGACGTGGAACTCGCGTTCTTCTTCCCATGGGCAGTCGTGTTCGGCAGCGCCGTCCGGACTGGTGATGAATCGAAGCCAGCCGAAGTTCGCATGGAGGCCGCGAGGAACCTGCAACCACATGGCGACACGCCCGGATCACCCGACTCAACTACCCCCCCCGCATCGGCAGCGGCAAGGCATCTGGCATGGGTCGCGTTCGCTGACATCATGGTGTTCTTTGGAGTGCTGCTGGTGGGGTTCGCCTACCTCTGGCGACGCGGCGACCTCGAATGGGTGCGAAGCACTGCCAGCCAGGGGGACGGTCTCAGTGCAACCGGTTAGCCTGAGTGAATTCCACAGCAACCCGCGTTTTGTCTTTCGCTCACACAACTAACCACACACACTGCTATGGGTTTTCTCGAAGGCACGATGGAAGACGGGTTCGTGGTCACGAGCCTGGAAGCTGCGGTGAACTGGGCTCGCGAGTCTAGCCTGTGGCCGATGACGTTCGGCCTGGCGTGCTGCGCCATCGAGATGATGGCCACCGGCGCGCCTCGATACGACATCGACCGCTTCGGGGCCGGTGCGTTCCGCGCTTCGCCCCGGCAAGCGGACCTCATGATCGTCGCCGGCACGGTCAACCTGAAGATGGCCGACCGCGTTCGCCGGCTTTACAACCAGATGCCCGACCCGAAGTTCGTCATCGCGATGGGTGCCTGCACCTGCGGCGGTGGGCCTTACTACAAGTACGGCTACAACGTCGCCAAGGGCGTCGATCTCGTTGTGCCAGTGGATGTGTACGTGCCCGGTTGCCCGCCCCGACCCGAGGCATTACTCGAAGGGCTAATGCGGATTCAGGACAAGATTCACAAGATGAAGGAGTATCACAAGGGGCAACCGGTCGAAGTGCCTGTGCCGACCCGCACCGGCAGCGTGCTATTGCCACCCGAACTCGCGACACCCGAGAAGGCGATGGTGTTCCTGACGGAGAACAAGGAACGCGCCAAGCCCGCGAAGTGAGTGCCTTACACCGTTTATCGATCACTGGCCCGCAAGTCTTCGAGTACTGCAATGACGCACGCCGAGATCATCGCCCTGCTGGAATCGCAGTTCGGTGCCGCGATCACCGCGAAGAATGCGGAGGCACTCGATCCGTTCGTAACCGTCGATCCAACGAAGTTGGTCGAGGTCGCGATGTTTCTTCGCGATGATGCACGCCTGAAGTTCGAGATGCTCAACGACGTGTCTGGGGTTGATTACTTCGAAACGGACCCGAAGAAGGTCGCGAAGGCGGGCTTCGAACCGCACCTTGAAGTGGTTTATCACGTTTCGAGCTTCAGCTTTCCTGGCCAGCGCTTCACGGTCAAGGTCGTGTTACCGCGGTGGAAGGACGGCGTCGTGGGGCAGTTGCCGGAAGTGCCGTCGCTGTGTGGCGTGTGGCGAACGGCCGACTGGCAAGAACGCGAGGTCTACGACCTGATTGGCGTGCGGTTCCTCGGCCACCCGGACATGACGCGCATACTGCTGAACGACGACTGGGTCGGGCACCCACTGCGGAAGGACTACGAATTCCCACTGGAATATCACGGCATCCGCTGCCGTTGATGCCGATCACATGAACAACGCGGCCTCGGCCACCAACCCCGGGCCAAAGCCGAGCGCCACGCACGGCCGCGGGGCATTTTGCTGCCGCAGTCGATTGAGCACGAACAGCACGGTCGGGCTCGACATATTCCCGTGGTCAGCGAACACTCCTCGCGATGCCGCCAGATCGGCTGGCGTCAAGCCAAGCGATTCTTCGACCGCTGACACGATCTTCGGGCCACCGGGGTGAACGGCCCAACTCTTCACATCCGCGAGTGACATCCCGTTGTCACTAAGCCACGTTTCCAGCCACGGGCGAAGGTGTTTCGCGATCAATCCTGGGACTCGCCGCGAGAGCGTCATCTCGAAGCCGTGATCCCCGAGCGTCCACGCCATGTCGGTTGTGGAACCGGGAATCACGCACGAACCGGTAGCAACCAGCGATAGCGGCCGCCCTGCTGGGGCGGTGGCACCTCGCCCGACAATGGCCGCTGCGCCGTCCGCGAAGATGGCGTTCGCAACCAATTTGTCGACCGTGTTGCCGTAGTAGTAGTGCAGGCTGCAAAGCTCGACGGCAGCCACCAAGACACGGGCGTTCGGGTCAGCCGTCGCGAACGCATTCGCGACTCGCAAGCCGTTCATCGCGCCATGACAACCCATGAAGCCGACGTGTGTTCGCTCTACGGTCGGTCGCAACTTCAGGCCGGAAATCAGGGCGAGGTCCACGCCGGGTGCCAGGAAACCGGTACACGAAACGGTGACGAGGTGCGTGATCTTTTCCCCGTGGTATTTCGCCTCGGCCATCGCAGTTGTCGCTGCTCGCAGCGCAAGTGGGCCTGCGAACTCCGCGTAGACCCGCATTCGCTCGCCGGTCGTCGGGCCGACTCCATCGTTGGCGGTCGTCGGGATGAACGGCGATTCCGTGAGCCGAGTGCCGTTGAGGATGTCTCGCACAACCGCGCCGGCGATCACGAGATACCGCCGGTTGTTCCCCGAGTTGGCATACACCGGACCAAGCCACGTCGAGGTTCGCACGTCCGGGCCGGCCATGAACCGCGCGACCCCGAGACCTTCCTCGGGAGTGAGGTACTCAGGTGGATGAGCCGTGCCGATTCCGTGGATGACGAAGCTCATGTCGGCACCACGATAGGCAATGGGGAAGGACGATTAATCGCGGCCACCACGGGGTTCGCGAGTTGCGGCATCACACCGAGAGCGCGAACCGCGAGGCCCGTGAGCACCGGCGACCGCAGGACTTGCGACACCACTCGGCACACACGTTGTCGCCTACCGACGACTCGGCGGTGGGTGGATTCCCATTTGCGGATCAAGCCCGGGTGCCAGTCCTGTGCGGCCAGCGGTGCCAGTGCCTCGGCCGACATCACCGCCCACGCCATCCCCTCGCCGGTGAACGGTTCGACATACCCGGCCGCATCGCCAACGACAAACGAGCGGTGACCTGCCAACGTACTCGATCGCCGCGTCAGCGCCGGAGTTCCCCTCCACGGAGCATCCGAGAGTGCCAGTGGGACGGGCCAGCCGACCGCTCGCAGGATCGATTCCGCTGCCAAACCGAGACCGCCCGACGCCTTCACGAAAGCGGGATCGAACGCGGCCGCAATGTCGAGCCGGTCGTCTTCTACCCGCACGAGTCCGACATATCCGCTGCGGCCGGTCGCCATATAGATGCTACCCGGTGAGTAGAACGTGGGAGAATCCTTTGCTGCCAGAACCAGGCCGCCACCGATGCGTGAACCCACCTTGGGTATCGCGTCTCCACCGGTGAGCCCCGAAGCGACGATTACGACGTTGGCCTCGATCTCGCTATCCTTCATCTCGCGACTCGGCGACGGGTTCAGGATGCCGGGTCGGAACTCGACGCCCTCACGCACCGCGGCATCGATCAACCGCATGTCGAAGATCGCACGTGAGATGGCCACGCCACGTTTGAGCCGCACTTCCGCACTTCGGGAACCGGCCCCGATGGTCACGCGATCCAGCGGCACCCCTCCCGCGAGAACGTGACCGAGACCAAGGCGTTCGAGCGTTTCAATCGCCGCACCGTTCAAGCAGCACCCGCACACTTTGGGGCGAGGAAAATTCGCCTTGTCCACGAGCAGCACACGGCGGCCGCGACGTGCCAGTTCTCTCGCGGTCACAGATCCCGCTGGCCCTGCTCCGATAACCAGTGCGTCCCAGGTCATGCACGTTCCCACGACAGAAGAAACCGGGCCGGGAACTTGCCCCGCACGGTCGCACCCGAGAGGCCAGCTTCGTCTGCCAGATCCAACGCCTCACGTGATGTGAATGCAGACCGGACAGAAGCAGGACCATCGAATCGCACCACTCGTGAACAAGTGAGCAAATGGCACGCCAACCACACGCCGACATAGCTGAACCGCGATCGCGAGAGGTCGTTTACCAGTCCCATTCGGCCGGCAGCTCCGTCCATTCGCCTCAGCAGTGACACCGCGTCGTCACTCGAAAGGTGATGCAGAAACAAGGAGCACGTCACCACATCAAACCCGGGTGGAAGCGGGTCGCGAATCGCATCGTGAGTGAAGAACTGCCCGCCAGGGCAATTCGCACGAGCAGTTGCAACCGCCGTGGGGCTAAGGTCACACCCTGCGACTTCGAGCGACACGCCTGAGCGTTGAGCTTGCCGCAACAGGCCCGCGGGCACGTCGCCACTGCCAGTCGCCACATCCAGCACACGAATCGGTCGTTTGGATGCCCGAGCCAATTGCGCGATCGACGGCCACAGCACTCCGGACGATCCGCTCACGCGGTTGAGGCGAGCCAATCCCGCGAGTGCACGGCGGTGTTCGACCGGATCGAGCCCGGGATCGTCCATCAGTTCGGGAATCCGTTCGCGATTTCTGAGCCGAGACAGGAACAACAGTTGGCTCCGCAGAGGACCGACAACTGATATTGTAGGTGGCATCGGCCCCGACATGGTTAAACCGGGTAGTTTATGACCGAACCCAATCGGATCGAGCGTGAGTTCGGCGTCGCGTTCCCCGGTCAGATTGTCGACCAATCGAAGTGGACGCAGACGGCTCTGAAGGCGATGCCGGAAGGGTTGCTGAACTGGCACGAACTGTTCGGCCGCGATGCCCCGGTTGTGCTCGATCTCGGCTGCGGGAACGGCCGCTCACTCATCGGGTCGGCGATCACTCGCCCCGATCACGACCACCTCGGCATCGACATCCTACCTGTAGTGATTCGGTACGCGCGCAAGCGTGGCAACCAGCGTGGCTTGTCGAACATCAAGTTCGCCGTTCTGGGTGGTCGAGAGTTGCTGGAGAAACACGTCGCAGCGCACTCGGTCGCCGAGATACATTGCTATCACCCGCAGCCATACTACGACCCAGCGAAGGTTCACCTCAGACTCATCACGCCGACGTTCCTGGCGAGCGTGCATCGGGCACTCAAGCCCGGGGGTCTGTTCGTGGTGCAGACAGATAATCCGGGTTACTGGAAGTACATTCGCGAGGTGGTGCCGGTGTTCTTCGACTTCCACGAACGGATCGGTCGCTGGCCAGATTCGCCCAAGGGCCGCACGCGGCGAGAGATCATCGCCTTGAAGAAGAAGTTGCCCGTTTTCCGAGGTCACGGCACGGCGAAACTCGACTTGAGCGAGGACGAAGCAATTCGACTGGCCGAGGCGATGCCGCCACCGACGTTCGACGCCGACCGCCGCCTTCGCGACCTGGACCGACTCGCTTGATACATGAACCCGGTGTGTCTGTCGCATTTCTAGGGAGGGCGAGGCTCCTGCCGAGCCGAAGGTTACGGCTCGGCAGGAGCCTCGCCCTCCCTTAAACGGGACACAACCGCCGGATGCGTGGAAGCGAACACCCACACCGAGACCGCTCGACATGATCGACATTACCTCGATCCCCCGGCTGGCCCGCAGCCTGGGCCGCATGATCGAGATCACGCGCACGCTCGTGAAGTACGGGTTGGGCGACATCCTGACGCAGATCGACTATCGCTTCGTGAAGCGATGGACGAGGGACACTGAAGTTGCTCGCATCTCGGACTGCACGCGCGAGGAACGCATTCGGCTGGCGCTCACGGAACTCGGCACGACCTTCATCAAGTTCGGCCAAGTGCTGAGCACCCGCCGCGACATCATCGGCCCGGCACTGGGAATGGAACTTGAAAAGCTCCAGACGGAGGTTCCCGCCGACCCGTTCTCCACGACCCGCGCGACGCTGGAAGCGGAGCTTGGCCACCCCCTGGAGGAGTTATTCGCGTCGTTTGAGCCGGAGCCGCTCGCATCGGCCTCAATCGGCCAGGTTCATCGCGCAACGCTTCATGACGGGCGGAAGGTTGCCGTGAAGGTGCAGCACCCCGGCATCGGAAGGCAGATCGAAGGCGACATCGTTATCCTGCAGGAACTGGCCATTCTGGTGGAGCGTTTCCTCCCCGAACTTCGCACGTATCGACCCGTCCAGTTGATGGCCGAGTTCGAGCGAACGATCACGCGGGAACTTGATTTCCGCCGCGAACTTCGCCACCTCCAGTTGTTCCGCCACGCGTTTGCTTCCGACGCGAGTATCGTGTTCCCCGAACCGTTTCCAGAGTTCTCGACCGGGCGCGTTCTCACGATGGAAATGCTCGACGGGATCTCATTCAACCGACCGGAAGAGTTGCGTGCGGCTGGCGTCGATTTCAACACGCTCGCACACCGCGGGGCCAGGGTTTTCCTGGACATGGTGTTCCGGGATGGATTCTTTCACGCCGACCCGCACCCGGGGAACGTGCTGTATCTACTCCCCACGGAGAAGCGCCCCGAAGGCGCGATCGGGCTTCTTGACGCGGGCATGGTTGGGCGAATCGACGACCGCCTACGGGATCGGATCGAACGTGCGGTTGCCGCAGCCGTGGGCCACGATTCGGTCACGCTCACCGAGCAGATCATTCAAGTCGGCGAAGTACCCGCGCACTTCGATTCCGGTGCGCTTCAGGGCGAAGTCGCCGATCAACTCGCGTTCTACCACGGGATGCCCCTGGAACAGTTCGAACTCGGCACGGCGCTCAACGAGATGACAGACGCCATCCGTCGTTATCAGGTCGTGTTGCCGCCGACGGTCGCGTTACTCCTGCGAATGCTAGATGACCGTTTCGCAAGTCCGCCGCCAGTGGGCTGGACAGTGATTCGACTGTTGGCATAAACTGTATCCTCGCCTAACCTGAAGGCCGCAGGACGCCGCCAAT
>Ga0209181_10002270_pt1 | contig 31852 bp, 30 predicted proteins | sample MAT05_FD_187208 | JGI IMG/M metagenome (GOLD analysis project Ga0209181, IMG submission 187208) | Freshwater microbial communities from Lake Fryxell liftoff mats and glacier meltwater in Antarctica - MAT-05 (SPAdes) (version 2) | ecosystem: Environmental > Aquatic > Freshwater > Ice > Liftoff... | reverse complement strand
ACTTAGTCATTTGATGCCACCCTTTGTTCCATCATACGGCCCCTATTTTTCTTTAAATAGCCCCACTATTCGCAGAAAAATAGTGTTGTCTGATGAAAAAATGGTTGACCTAAAATGACTAAGTTATGGGTGCCGCGTTCCTTACTATGCCGATATGCTGTGCCTGATCCTCTGTACAAGCGCATTTTACCAGACATTTTTTAACCAACTCTATTTTTATATGAAGCAATTATTCACTCTTTTTTTCCTGCTGTCCACTTTGACGGCCTTCTCTCAAGTGGACATCGAAGTCACTGTTACAGAATATAAAACGGGTCGTTCCCTCTCCGGCATGACCGTGCAACTCAACAACGCCGCGATTGGCTATATTGCTGAGAAAGTCACCAATGAGCAGGGTAGAGCAGTGTTTTCAGGACTTTCGCTCTCCGGCGAATATGCCGTGGTGGTACCAGAGACCCCGGATTATCTCCTGGCCAGTAAAGGCAGCATCACGTTGAGATCCAATACCAACAGAGGGGTACAAGTGGTTTTACTGCCCAAAAATGGCGTTTCAATTGACGAGGTAACCATTCTGGGCTCTACCAAAATCAATACCCGCAACGCAGAAGTGTCGTCGGAATTGAAACAAAAAGAAATCGAAAGCCTTCCGCTCGAAGGTCGTGATATCACCCGGATCCTCTACCGCATGCCCAACGTAGTGCAGGCGACTGGTTTTTATGCAGAGGCTCCGAACGTGAGTATCAATGGCTCCAACGGCCTGTTTACCAATTACCTGATCGACGGAATGGATAACAACGAGCGATTCCTGGGCGGCCAGAAATTTAATATTCCCGTAGGCTTCGCCAAAAACATCAACGTCCTGACCAACAACTTTTCAACGGAGTACGGCAACACGGCCAACGGTATTGTCAACATCACTTCGCGGAGCGGCTCCAATGAGTTCAGTGGAGAAGCATTTGTGATCACCCGCCCCGGTGCCGCAGTAGATGCATCGTCGCCCTATACCCAGCGCGACCTCAGCGGCAACCAGGTGAAAGATGGTTTCCAGCGGTATCAGGCAGGTTTCGGTTTTGGTGGTGCCATCAAAAAAGACAAGACGTTCTACTATATCAACGCCGAATACACCCGCGATTTAAAAGACAACCTGCTCAACTCTCCTGCCCTCGGCGTGAACGAGACCGTGCGCGGCGAGAACAATTTCACCTACCTGAGCGCAAAAATTGATCAGAACTGGACCTACCGTTTCCGTTCTTCACTCCGAGCCAATGTAGGCATCGTCAACGTTGGCCGGCAGGCAGGTGGCCTGACAGGCGGCCTCTCCTTTCCTTCGGCCGCCAATGCGCAAGATCGCAATTCGTTGTTGCTGGCTTCACAAACCACTTATCTGGGGGGCAATTTCAAGTCGGAAACCAATGTGCAGTTCAGCCGGTTCCGCTGGAATTATGCCCATGCAGTAGATCCGTTATCACCCCAGGTGGTGGTACTTGATCCGCAGGGGGTAACGGCTGCCGTGCTCGGCCATCCTGGTTATTTCTTCGACGCAACAGAAGAGACGGTACAGATACAGCAAAAACTGACCTTTTACCTCAATCGCCACACCATTAAAACGGGAGTTGAATTGATTTCGGCCGACCACCTGCTCTATGGCGGCGGCAACCCAAATGGCAACTATACCGTACAACTCAATCAAAACCAATTAAATACCGTCAAAAACCTGCGAAAGGGAGCGGACATCGCTCTGACGGATATACCCAGTGATGTGCAAGTGTTGAATTATAACGTAGAACTGCGTCCAGCGCAATTCGGGACTCGGCAGAATGTTTTTTCGGCCTACGCAGAGGATGCTTTTAATGCGACCCGCAAGTTGAACCTGACACTTGGGGTTCGTTACGACGTGGACAATTTGAGCAAAGGCGGTTCTGACGATTTGGACTTGAACAATGTGGCGCCTCGCTTCAGTTTCAACTATAAACTCAACTCAACCAGCAGTTTACGCGGAGGTTATGGGATTTTTTACGACAAAATCCTCTATGGCATCTACTCCGACGCTTTGCAGCAAAACACCACGTCAGCCGACTATATAAAGCAGTTGCAAGCCCTAAAAGACAAAGACATCCTGCCCGCTGATACGGACATTTCTAAAATCACCTTCGACGGCAATGCAGGTGCTTCAGCGGCCAATGTGACTTATCTGAACGGCCCGAAATACACCGACTTACAAGAGCAGCGGGAAGGCGCATTCAGCGGCGAGCGGCGTATCCTGAACCCCAACGGCTATCAGAACTCCTACACTCACCAGGTATCGCTGGGTTATCAAAAACAGTTGGATGAACAACGATTGTTCTATGTGGACCTCGTGTACAACAAATCGGAAAAACTGTTCCGCCTGCGCGACCTGAATGCGCCCAGTGCCTATACGCCCGATCCAAATAATGTGGTGGTGCGTACGACTGCGGATGCTGATCTGACGCGTCCGGTTCCAATTGTCAACGGCGCGGGTATGATCAATGGTCAGGTAGTAAGAGGGGTGGCCCGCAACGTCGTGGTATCGGAAAGTGAAGGCGAAGCGGAGTATTATGCAGCATCGTTCAATTTGCAAAAAGACCGGGACGTTGACAACTACTCGTGGCGATTGATTTATACCCTTTCCCGCTTGCGCAATAACACGGAAGACATCAATTTCAAAGCCCAAAACAGCAATGATTTTGAGTCTGAGTGGGGACCTGGCATCAATGACCGCACCCATGTCATCAACGCCATTTACCAGTATTATCCCTTTAAAGGCCTGAGTGTGACGGCAGCGGTGCTCATTCAGAGCGGCCAGCCCATCAATCGTATCCCGGATGCGACGTTGTACGGCACCACCGACCTGAACGGGGACGGGCGTTCTTTTGGCGATGCTTATGTCGGCAACAGCGACCGCCAACCCGGCGAAACCCGCAACAGCGACCGCCTGCCCTGGAACAATACGCTGGACGTAGCGGTCGAATATCAGTTTGGCAAAAGCGGGCTCATCCTCCGTGCTGATTGCTTCAATGTGTTCAATGCAGTGAACCTCAGCGGCTATTCAAACAACGCCACGCAGAGCAATCAGGTGCAAGTCGGGCCGGCTTCCAGCGGTCTGCTCGTGCGCCGGAATGCAGCGCCGCCGCGGCAGTTTCAGTTCGGGCTGCGGTACGCATTTTAAAGTTGAGTAGTGCATATTGTCGGCGTAACTTCGAGTTACGCCGACAATACGCTTCACGTTTTAACCTCCTAATATGCGTCTTCTACTATTTATCCTTGTTTTATTGTCTTTTTCTTGCCAAAACACTCCCACTACAATTGTCACTATTGACCCGCTTGCAGCACCTTGGGAACAAGTCGAGCAATCGGCCAAAGGCAGTACGGTGCGCATGATGATGTGGCAGGGTGACCCGCTCATCAATCGCTACATGAGCGATTGGGTGGTGCCGGAGGTCAAAAAGCGTTACAATATTGACCTCAATATTGCACCTGGCCAAGGCAACGAAATCGTCAAACTCCTGTTGGGCGAACAAGAAGCGAACAAGACCGTCAGCAGTTTTGATATTGGGTGGATCAACGGAGAGACCTTTTTTCAACTTCGCCAGATCGGTGGACTCTTTGGCCCTTTCGCAAAACGACTTCCGAATGCCCAATACATTGACTTCCAAAACCCTTTTATCGGAATAGATTTTCAGCAGCCGGTGGATGGTTTTGAATGCCCCTGGGGCAATGTACAGGAGTGCATCATTTATGACACCTTGCGCACGCCTCAACCGCCCCGCACATTGGCTGCTTTAGAAACCTATGTGAAGGCGCATCCGGGCAAGTTTACCATCCCGTATGAATTCACCGGCATGACATTGATGAAGGCCTGGCTCATCGCCTTTGCAGGTGATAAAAATGCTTTGAATGGGTCGTTCGACGAGGCGAAATACCAGGCGCTTTCGAGGCAGTTGTTTGATTATATCAACCGCATCAAGCCCTACTTCTGGCGGAAGGGAGAGACCTTTCCGGAGTCACTGGCTGCTATGCACCAGATGTTTGCCAATGCGGAACTGGATTTTACGATGAGCAACAACGACAACGAGGTGGACAACAAAATCCTGCAAAACATCTTCCCGGGTAGTGCCAAGTCGTTCGTGTTTGAGACCGGTATGATCCAGAATTCGCATTACCTCGCCATCCCCGCAAAATCCCAAAATCATCCGGGAGCCATGACCGTCATCAACTTCCTGATTAGCCCGGAAGCCCAACTTCAAAAACTCAACCCGGCGGTCTGGGGCGATGGAACGGTGCTGAACGTAGCGGCTTTGCCTCTCGAATGGAAGTCAAAATTTGAAAATATCCCGGAGCGCAAAAATGCACCCCGACGTGCTGACATTCACCCCTTTGCGCTGCAAGAGCCTGCTCCGGAGTATATGATTCGATTGTTTGAGGATTTTCGCAAGGAAGTAATTGAAAGATGAAAAGTGTTGCTCCCGCCTTCTTCCTCATTTTCGCTGTCCTCCCGCTCGGTGCCGGATTGGCATATGCGCTGCTCTACTCGCTGGGCATAGTCGGCGCCCTGGGACAAGGTTTCTCGCTGGATGCCTGGCAGCGTACTTTGGCGGATCCGACCTTCTGGATTTCTTTGGGACTGAGTGCGTTGGTAGCGACGGCCGTGGTAGCGATTTCGGCGGCGCTTGCATTGGTGTTGCTGATGGTATTGCACCCGCAGTTGGAGCGGCCTCGTATGCGGTTTTTGCTGCATTTTCCACTGGCCATTCCACCGATTGTGGCAGCCTTCGTATCGTTTCAATGGTTGGGCAGTTCGGGCATGCTCGCGCGCGCGGCACACAGCGCAGGCTGGCTGGACAATCCCGATGCTTTCCCACCACTTATCAACGACCCGTTGTACATCGGTGTAGGGCTGACGCTGATTTTGACCACGTTCCCGTTCCTGCTGCTGATTTTCCTCCACCAATATGAAGCGACTCATTTATTGCAAATCAGCGATCTGGCATCCACGCTTGGCGCTTCTGCGGCCTACATTCGCCGTCATATTATAGCGCCTGTCTTATTGCGCCGCGCCGCGCCAACACTGATGCTCTACGGAGTGTTTATATTTGGCGCCTACGAAATACCCCTACTGCTGGGGCGACAAAATCCTGTCATGATTTCCATGTTGATCAACCAAAAATTTCGTCGGTTTAACCTCGCTGACCTGCCGGTGGCGTATGTGGCGACGGTGGTGTACGCATTGTTGGTCATGTTGTTCGTAGTGGTTTTTTTGAGAGAAAACCGCTCAAATGAACCTGAAATGTGCGCATAAAAACAAGTGATTGCCAAACGATGCTGCCTGTTGAGTGTTCTATACGCATCAATCGTTTCAACAAAAAAACACACCAGACAATGTTTAAAAAATTGATGTTCCCACTTTTTACAGCCACTGCGCTGTTGATATCCTGTAACTCCTTTTCCAGCAAGACCGCGGAAAGTAAGAGCCCCGAAAGTAAATCTTCAGAAGCGGCTCAATCCGCCCCGGTCGCTTATGGCAGATTGGATACTGCTACTTTTGCCGCCGGCTGCTTTTGGTGTGAAGAAGCCATTTTTGAAAGCCTCAGAGGAGTGAAAGAGGCCGTATCGGGCTATGCTGGCGGGCGCACCAAAAATCCGACCTATGAAGAGGTTGGTTCGCACACGACTGGCCACACCGAAACTGTACAGGTCTTTTATGACCCGCAGATGGTTTCTTATCAGTCCTTGCTGGAAGTTTATTTCCGTTCGCAAGATCCCACGCAAGTGAATGGCCAGGGGCCGGATCACGGCGATTCTTACCGTTCGGTCATTTTTTATAAAAATGAAACGGAGCGCACCCTGGCAGAAGCCTACAAAAAACAACTCAACGATTCGGGTAAGTACTCCCAACCCATTGCAGTGATCATTGAGCCGTTTAAAGCTTTTTACATGGCCGAAGCGTACCACCAAAACTATGAAAAGAACAATCCGGAAAACCCGTATGTCCGGAGCGTATCTATCCCGCGCCTCAATCGCATGAAAGCGCTGTTTCCTACCCTGCTGAAATAATGGGGAAGAAAACTGTGCTGGCCCTCCTGATTGCTTTGTTTATACTTCCGTTCGGTTATTTAGGGACGCTTTCGCTGGCATCCGAATGGCGCTTCCCCAACTTGCTTCCGGTCGCCTGGACAGTGGAGCACTGGACAAGCATGGGCAGCGGAGGGGGCAACTGGGCGTTCAGCGCATTGACTTCGTTGACGCTTGCCTCAACGGTTGGAGTGCTTTCTACGGGGATCGGTTTTTTGACAGCGCGGTATTTATCCGCACATCCAAAGCGGCCATTATGGCTCCTGCTGGCCTATTTGCCTTATGCCTTTTCGCCTGTGATCTATGCGCACTGTTTGAAGTTTTTTTTCAACGTATCTGACCTGTCCGGCACACTCTCCGGCGTACTGCTGGCACAGTTTATTTTGACCTACCCGTTTGCTATCTTGCTGTTTTTCAATCACTTCGACCAATCCTTGCGGGCAATGGAAGATTTAACTTATACCCTCGGCGGCACCCCGAGGGAGGCCTTTTGGCGGGTGTTGGTGCCCGTGTCGCAGAGCGCACTACTCGTCTGTTTTTTTCAAATTTTTCTGATATCCTGGTTTGATTACGGCCTTAGCTCGGTCATTGGGCTGGGACAGGTGCGCACATTGACGATTGCCTTGTATCAGTATATTGGTGAAGCCAATCAGTATGTGGCTGCGCTGGCAAGTTGTTTGGTATGTTTGCCCCCATTGGTACTTTTATGGCTCAACCAGCGATTTGTATTTCGCCAGTCAACTATTTGACAATGCATTTTTTGGAGGTAAAAAATATCAAAAAATCCTTTGGTGCCATACCTGTGCTGAAAGGCATCACATTGGGGCTGGATGCCCGTCAAACGCTTGCCGTGCTGGGACGATCAGGCTGTGGAAAAACAACTTTGCTGAAAATTATTGCCGGGTTGCTGGATGGGGTAGGGGAGGTGTTCCTGGAAAAAACGAATGTTGCACACTTGCCTCCCCAACAGCGCGGCATCGTGTATTTGTATCAGGAGGCGCTTCTGTTTCCACATTTGAACGTGTTTGAAAACGTGGCGTTTGGGCTGCGGCTGCGCAAGTTGCCAAATACCGAAATCCAAAACCGAACAGAATCCATGCTCGTAGATTTAGGTCTGATAGAACACGTATCTAAAATGCCCCCGACACTTTCCGGTGGTCAAAAACAGCGGGTCGCATTTGGTCGGGCGCTCATCGTTCAACCTAAATTGCTACTTTTGGACGAGCCCTTCGGCGCCCTGGATGTAGAGACAAGGGCACAAATGCAGCAACTTTACAAAAGAGTCGCTACAGTACAAGGCATTACTTCGATCTTCGTCACACACGATCTCAAAGAAGCGCTGCTCATGGGGGACCAATGGGGGTATATGGAACATGGAAATCTGGATGTTTTCCATAGTTTGGAAACTTTTAGCAGTGATCTGCGCACCGGCGTGCGCTCGGAAATTGATTTTTGGAAAAAACTCTGAACACCAACCAATCACTCATCACTCATAACGCTGACGCATGAATTTCAACCACTGCGAATCTCTTTACTGGGTATTTACACAACTCTGCAACGATCAATGTGACCATTGTTATAACTTGAGTGGACCGCAAGGCGCGCGCATGAGTCAGGAGGAGTGTATGCAAATCATTGACAACCTTCCGGATCGCATTGACCGGCTGATTTTGAGTGGCGGTGAGCCGCTGGCCGATAAAAATCTGCTGTATAGCATTCTTGACCGCTTGCAGGAACGCTATCAAGGCCAGACTCAAGTGATGTTGCAAACCAACGGTGACTTGCTCAACGGAAAAATACTGGATACCCTCATTGCCAAAGGAGTGAGCCGTTTTGACATCGCCAGTATTGATCGCTACCACAAACATGCCGGTGATCGTTTGATGATTCTGTCCGATCTGTTTGCCTCGCGCGGTGTGAACGGCGACGACCACGATCCGCTCATTGAGAAAGAAACCTACTTGATGAAAAGATACCCCTTGTCGTGGGGCTACTGGGGCGCTACAGAAGATTTATGGCTGGGCGGCAACTGGGCCCGGGGCAGGGCGATGGAAAAGAATATCTGGCTGCGCGATCCGAACCATAACTTTTGCAAAGTACTCAGTGGAGGGATCGGTTTTCTGAGTGGGGCTGCGGGTATTCCGCAGGAAATTTCCATCCAACTCTGGCGAATAAATCCATGCTGTCCAGGTACTTATAAAGCGATGGGTGATGCCCGAAAGGAGAAGGTGGCCGATGTGCTGGCCCGGGTGGCGCGGTCACCGGTGTTCCAGAAAATCAACGAAGGCGATCCACTCGGTATGGGTGAATCAGTAGGCATCTCGCGTGAATTTGCGGAGGCCCGCAATGCAGAATTGCAAAATATATGCTTATGGTGCGACGAGTTTTTTCGGGACTATTTTGATATGGATGCGATGCAGTCCAAATTTCAGATGGCGACCGTCCATGAATAGGTATTCACCATACTACTGGACATTTTTGTTTCACACAACGACACGACGTACACAACGTCAATTTCTTAAATCATTTAAAGTCCAATCGTTGTGTCGTCGTGTGAAATAAAATGTCCAGCAGTGTGGGTATTCACTCCTCTTTGCCTTTTGTCAGAATGGGCAGTATAATCGAAAAAGTGGCGCCCGCTCCTTCCTCCGATGATACTTCTACTCGTCCGCCATGCGCATGCACAATACTTAATGTACTCGCTAAGCCAAGTCCCAAACCATTCATTTTTCTGGAAAAATAGGGATCGAAAATTTTGTTGATTTGCGATCTTGCTATACCAGGGCCATTGTCTTTAATACTGCAAATGAACGAGGTGTTTGTACAAAGTGTGCCCAATTGAAGTACGCCTGTTCCTGATTCCATCATCTCAACAGCATTGATGATAATGTTGAGAAGTGCAATTTTTAATTTTTCGGAATCAGCATCAATGGATAAAGGCGCTGAATGGTAGTTGCGAAGGACTGTGATTTTTTTGAGCGAGATGCGGTCAGCAGCCGTATACAAGGCTTGCTCAAGCAGTTCATGCGGATCGGCGGGCTGTAAATGTAATTGTCCGGTGTTGCTGGATTGTAGCAGATCGGTCACCAATTTGCCGATACGTTGACTGTTGCGTTGAATGATCTGTAGGAACTCTGTCAGTTCAGACTCTTGTTCTTTATAGTCGGCCAACAATTGCCCGACGGCTAAATCAATATTCATCAACGGATTGCGGATTTCATGGCCAAGCATGCGCAAAAAACGAACGGCAGACGCCATTTTTTCTGCAATCAATAATTCTTGTTCTGCTTTTTTGCGGCGTGTGATATTGTGGAGAATCGCTTGAAAAAATACCTCGTCCGCTTGAGTCGGCATTTGGTGGCAAGTGCTGGCGATAATAACGGTTTGGATAGACCCGTCCGCAGCAATCAATTCTGCCTCGAGGTCACGAAAATTTTCTTTTTGGACGATCCGTTGAGAAAAATTCAATTTAACAGTTTCATTTTCAAGCAAATCTACCAGATCCTTTTGCAACAATTCGGCCTTTGAATAGCCACATAATTCCAGGGCTGCTGAATTGGCATCCGCAAATTTGCCAGCCGAGTTTAACAGACAGATCGCGTCCATCGAACCCTCAAAAATGCCCCTGTATTTCTCTTCACTTTCCCGCAAAGCCTTTTGAGCCGCTGCCCGGCCAATGCTGTATCGAATACTGCGCTCCAATTTTTCAGGGTCCAAATCTCCTTTCACCAGGTAGTCGGCTACGCCCAGTCCTAACGCTTCTGTGTCAATCGTTACATCACCTTTCCCCGTTAGTAAGATAATGGGGGTACGAAGTCGCAAATCATTGGCAATGCGCAGTAAATCAAGCCCTGTTCGAGCACCGAGCAGGTAATCGAATAACCCGATGTCAAAGTGTTGCTCATTGAGCAGATACAATGCTTCATTATAGGTGGCAGCCCATGTTACATCAAATTTCTGGTCACGAATATCACGCAGGCATTCGGTCGTCAGGAAATAGTCGTCCTCGTCGTCGTCAACCAATAAAACAGAAATAGTGTTCATAACTTAACATGAGATGATTTCGTTGTCGGAAAGGCTGTCGGAAAGCGACTTGTAAAGTCGCATGGAACTACGGTCAGCGAAAGAAGCCTCCTTTAATCGGGTAATGTCTATCAACGCAATGGTCGTGCGTGGTGCAGGAAGATTGATTGGCATGAACACATCGCCATTCTGCCCCTTCGTTCGAACCTTCAAACAATAGTAATCCCGTCGGGCAATCATCAATAATGTAGATTAGATGGTCCATTCATTATTGTATGTTATGGGACTTCAACTTGTTGTACAAAGTTTTTCGATCAATCCCGAGTGCTTCTGCTGCTTTGCTTTTGTTGAAACGCACTTCTTGTAAAACGCGCATGATCATTTCATATTCCACTACGCTGGCTGCGGCTTTTAAATCAGTTTTCTCCGGGATTGAATTGGCTACGATGCGTGGTGGCGCAATGGGCGCAGCGATCGCATTTGTAAAAGGTGCGGCAGGCGAGGTATTCCAAACAGGTACTTTGCTCTGATTATTGTCAGCAGGTATGGAATCATCCTCTATTCCCAATTTATGAAAATGCGTGATTTCGAAGGGCAATGAGAGTGCTTCTACATAGGGGCCATCTGTAAGCAAAGCGGCACGCTTGATGACATTTTTCAACTCGCGTACATTACCATACCATGGATAATGGATAAATATGTGTGCAACATCATCCGAGAAGCCTTGAATAGGCTTGTTGAGTTCGCGGGTCGTTTCCTGCAAAAAATGTTGGGCAAAAGGCATGATATCATCCCGCCGTTCGCGCAGCGGTGGCAATTCAAGGCTAAATTCGTTAAAGCGGTGGTAGAGGTCTTCCCGAAACCGCCCCTTCCTGCAAGCGACCAAAAGCCGCTCGTTGCTTGCTACAATGATGCGTACGTCGAGGGGAATTTCTTTGGATCCTCCGATTCGCTTCAGGCGGCGTTCTTGCACTACCCGGAGCAAGGCGACCTGAACGTCATAGGGCAGGTTCGAAACTTCATCGAGAAAAAGGGTGCCTCCGTTGGCCATCTCAAAATGGCCAATTTTTGTACCCAAAGCACCTGTAAACGCACCTTTTTCATGCCCAAACAGTTCGCTGTTAGCCAAATCTTTAGAAATAGCCCCGCAGTCCATGGCTACAAAAGGATGACCCACCCGCGGGCTGCGATCATGAATCATACGGGCAATAGACTCTTTGCCGGATCCGCTTTCACCATAAATGATGACGCTGTAATTGGTCGGCGCAACTAAATCGATTTGTTTGTACATGGTCTGTGCCGCTGCGCTTTGGCCAATCATGTAGGTATGTCGTAGCGTGGACGACGGAAATTTAGTGCTGCCTGACGCGACCGTTTGAGTCATTGCAGCAGGAGGAACCGGTGTGGATCCATTAAAGGCATTTTGAATGCTGAGAAGAATTTCGTCCGGCACGATGGGCTTGGTGATATAGTCTACTGCACCCTGTTTCAAGACATTGACAGCCATACGAATATCAGAATAACCTGTCATGACCAGAACAGGAATAGAGGGGCATTTTTCCCTAAGTTGCGGCAATATCTCGCTTCCGTCCATATCACCCAAACGGAAATCCATGAGGATAAGACCTGGATGTTGCGTCTCCGCAGATCGAATGCCTTCATGACCACTGTTCGTAGTCAACACCTCGTACCCCTTTCTAGTCAGAAAGCGATTCAAAAGGATGCAGATATCGAGGTCATCATCTATAATGAGTATCTTTTCCATATTATATTATGCCACAATTGCTTGTAAGATATAGACTTGCGAGAAGTTCTTCAAAATTTATTCGGCAGTCAATGCACGTCGTATTTTTGCAATTGGAATGTTCATGGCATCGCGGTATTTGGCTACTGTTCTACGTGCCAGGTTGTAGCCTTTTTCGCGAAGGATATCACAAAGATTTTGGTCGCTCAGTGGATGCTGTTTGTCTTCGCTTTGGATCAGGGTATCAATTAAATCACTGATTTCTTTGTTGGTGACCAATTCGCCATCTGCTTTGGCCATGCCTTGCTGGAACAAGTCCTTGAGATGTATGGTGCCAAAATCAGTCAGTGCGTATTTCAAACTAGTGACCCGCGAAATGGTAGAAATATCGAGGTTCGCTATTTCCGCTACGTCTTTCAGGATCATCGGACGGAGTTTTTTCGCATTACCTGTTATAAAATATTCCTGCTGAAGTTGTACAATGGCTTGCATCGCAACGAGCATGGAATGCTCGCGTTGGCGTACCATTTCGACAAACCAATCAGCCGAATCTACTTTAGAACGAAGGTATTGCATAGCCGCTTTTTCCTGGTTTTTGGGCTTGTTGCGCTGCATAGACTGGAGCATTTCCCGCATATGGCCACTAACGCGCAGCAAGCCGCTGTTAGAGTTGGGCAAATAAACCTTCAAATTACCATCCTCATCTTTTTCAATCACAAATTCGGGGATAATATTCTGGTTTTTGGCCAGCTCTGTCGTTTGTCCAGCGACCGGGCGCGGGGTGAGTTTTTTTATAAAAGAGGCCGCCGCACGCACTTCCTGAAGGGTGACTTGCAATGCCCGCATAATCTTTTCATACTGCTGGGTAGCAAGGTCATTGAGGTGGTCATGTACGATTTTCCAGGCTAAGACTACATTTTGTTGTTTGCGCGAAAGACTCTCTAGTTGTAACAGGAGGCATTCACGCAGGTTTCGCGCACCTACACCAGTTGGTTCCAGGGACTGCACAATTTCGAGTGCGGATTCAATTTCCGATTCTTCAACAAAAATACTTTGCGCGAAAGAAAGTGTATCCGCCATATCAGCGATAGAAAGATGCAAATATCCGTCGTCGTCCAGGCTGTCAACAACATATCTGGCGAGCATCTGCTGGCGGGCAGGGAGATGGAGTACGGTAATCTGAGATTTGAGCCGTTCGCGAAAATCGTAGGTTTGGGCCAGAGTTTGTTGATAAGTTTCTTCGTGGCTACCACGCGAATCAACTGTACTGGCATAATCTACAAATTCGTCGTAACCATCGTCCTGTTGATATTGATCTATAATTTCGAAACGATCTGAATCAGTTTCTGCCTCGACGGAGTTTTGGCCGTCGGGCATTTCTATTTCAATATCTGGCTCCGGCACTTCACTTTCAAGGGCGGGGTTTTCAAGCGTTTCATATTCAATGCGCTGTTCCAGCTCCAACGTACCCAATTGTATAAAATTGAGCAATTGAATCTGTTGCGGCGACAAATTCAGGGTTTGTTTCTGACGTATTTGCTGGTTTTGTCGTATCATGCATCTTCTTTTACCAAAATGTAGAACTCTTTACTCACTAAAAAATATGTGCCGTCTCAATTTGGGTAAAGATGGGGAAATATTTTCTCAAAGTGAAGAAGTTGCGCACGAAAGAAGGACGTTGAAAAACATTTCAACGTTTAGTGAGTCTTCAGATGCTCTACATCCAAAAACTTGATGTGCAACCTCACACATAAGTTTCCTTATATGTTACCTGGCTGCTACATTTTACTGCCAGCAAAAGTATTATTATTTTTTAACTTGCGAGAGACCTTGTGCAAGGCGGATTCAAGTTACAAATGTTTGGCAGCCGGCTCAAACAGGATTATGCTGCCAAACTTGAAAATGATGGACATTTTCTTATAGAGCGTATGAATGCTATACCATTCTTACCTACCACTTTGTGTAAAGAGGGCTAGTGTGTCATGCGGCACTAGTGTCCCGTCCGGTATTTGGCGTATGAATCCAGCGCCCTATTTCCCCTTCTTCTGCGTTGCTCGTCGGTTAAAATATCCCGTATTTCGCCCTCCTCGCGCCTTGAGGAAGGAAAAACATGTCTCCTGGATTGATACGCCAACTACCGGACGGGGCACTAGTGACCACTATTCAATCTTTTTTTTGTTATTTTTGAACGCAACTGGTCCCAAATATTACCCAGTTTTTCCCCTAAAGGCGTTTGTTTTAAATCTTCGGTTTTACGCGCCACAAAATTCCAGATGTCGGGCATATTGCGTACTAAAAGAGGGACTGCTATTTGTGCCGCTATCCCAAAGATAGGGTGGCGCGAACGGCGAGGGAATATGGTCATGGCAAGACGCATTCCCTGGGTAGCCAACGAGTTGTCGCTGAAAGATTCAGCCGCTTGATGGATCACATTTTTAGCGATTTCTATCGGCTTGGCAGCCTCTTTTAATGCTTGAATGTCTTCACTAATCAGTTGCTCTTGTACATTGAGTTGTTGATACAGAAGCGCGCGCTGCGCTTTTATTTTAGGATGGCTATTCTTCATCATCTTTATCTTTAATGGATTCCAATACTTTATCGGTGATATAGGTTCTGATATAATTTTGGGCAAAAAATAAGGCCAGCACCATAACTACAATAAAAATACTCGCCATGATAAAAAAACCTGCGGCAGGATTACTAAGGCGTTGCCCAATTAAAATGGCACCACCAATGCTGGCAAAAACGAGGATGATTCCTCCAAAAAACGTTAGTAGTAAACCTGATATTAAAGTAGTGGCTGCGGCTAGTATACGTTCGGTTAAGTTAAGTTGGATGATTTCCCAACGTGTATCCAGATACTCTACAATGTGACGGCTAAGCATCTGTAGACGAGAATGAGATGGCTGATTAATGACTTCCATGGCTGGTAACTTGTTTTCTAAGATTAATAAATTGTAGTAATTGCATAAAATTAAGTAGCACAGAAAACGCGTCAATAAAAAGCCACGCAGAAGAAACACCTACTACAATGGGCGAATCTGCTGCGTGGCTCTAAATATACACAAATCGGTTTGTGAAAGATAATCAGGTAATTGTTTTAAGACAGATGTTCGGCTGCATAGTTGGCCGTCTTTTTACCATTAGCCACAGCGGTTTGAACAGTATCTTCAACGTTATTTACCACTTCTTCAGACTTGTCTTTTGTTTTTTTCCAAAGCCGTTGACCACTCTTCAGAATGTGCCGCATAAAATCATCAAGTTCGTCGGCAGCGATCCCGGCGCCCATTTTGGCCTTGCCTTTTGTTTCGTACCAGGTTTTTTTACCATCTTCAATAATCGTATCCAGTGAATCCGCAGAATCACGTGCGGATTTCGCAAGTTGTTTTCGGGTCTCTTCGCCCGATTGAGGAGCCATCAAAATACCAAGAATAGCACCTGCAGCGGCACCTCCAAATACAGCGGCTAATAATTTTGAATTAGACATAGTCAAAAATTTAATTGTGTCGGTTAAAAAAAATGTGTGTAGTATTTCCTTACTTATTGAAAAAAAGTCGGTTATTGTGTATCTGATGTTACCTGTAAAGGGGAAAAGCCTATGCCATGGAACAAGAAATTTAAAATGTCCTTAAAATTCCCTTTTTGGGGAAAAGTGTGCCAAAAAAACCTCGTTAACCAATCAATTTGTATGGAGCGGTTATTTACAGTTTGCAGAAGCCCTCTAAATCAACTATTTGATTAAATGAAAGATATGCGACACGAAAAAAAACTACTCATCGTAGATGATGAAGTTGATGCCTGCCTACTGATGGCGCGTTTGCTTCGTCATAAATTTTCGAAAATTGAATGTGCTTATTCGCTTGCGGATGGCTTGAAAAAAGCTGCTATAGTGCAGCCTGACGTGGTATTATTAGACAATAACCTTCCAGATGGCTACGGCATCGATCATATTGGCGACTTTAAAAATCTAAGCCTGTCTACTGTTAAAGTGATCGTAATTAGTGCGCTTGATCTTCGAGCAGAAGCCTTATCTACGGGAGCGGATGCTTTTATCGGCAAGCCGTTAGCAATCACTGATCTACAGTTATAGTTTTTAAAAAAGTGCAAAAAAAAGCCGCCCCACTTCTGGAGCGGCCCGCTAAACTAAACTTACCTGTCGGCCTTCAAATCTTCGGAAATTTTATCAAGTTTACGAGCGACGTTTGTTTTAAAATCGCCCCATCCGTCTTTCATATCTTCGTTTAAGCGCCTCGTATCTGCTTTTAACTCCTCGCGCTCTGCCACCAGCATTTTTCGGCGCTCCTGCCAACGAGCCTTTTCCTTTGCACTGGCTTTTTCAATTTTACGGTCTAGGTCTTCAATTTCTGCATCCAGTTCACGACCAGCTTTATCTATTTTGGCAGATAGATCATCACGCTCTGCTTTTAAAGCATTGGCAGCATCTCGTGTGGCCTGGTTGAGATCTTGTTTGGCGTCCTTCACATCTTCTTTCGCTTCCTGACGACGCTCTGCTGGAGTGTCATTACAAGAAACCAGCGAAAATGTAGCAGAACAGGCGGTTAGTAGTATAAAAAAAATATTCTTTCTCATGTTGACTGAAATTGTTGGTGGATGCTGCTTTGTAAGGAACGCGGCACCAATAACTTAGTCATTTTAGGTCAACCATTTTTTCATCAGACAACACTATTTTTCTGCGAATAGTGGGGCTATTTAAAGAAAAATAGCGGCCGTATGATGGAACAAAGGGTGGCATCAAATGACTAAGTTATTGGTGCCGCGTTCCTAAGAGTGAAGCCCGCGAAGGCAAAAGCATGTGTAGAAAGAAGAAATCTGTCTATACTGCTTTATACCCTGCGGTTTTAATTACTTAGCATATTTCGACTCAATCTATAAATTAACTCTGTTGCGACCAGAAATGAAACTTATGATAAAAATTACCAGGGCTACAACAAAAAGTATTTTTGCGACGTAGGCCGCAGTGCCCGCTAATGCGCCGAATCCTAGGATAGCGGCCACAATGGCAACAATGAGAAATGTGACAGACCATCTAAGCATAATAAAGTAGTATTTTAAGTGAAAAATGAAATTCGTTTTTGTGTTTAGATCAGAAAAATATATCTAAAATTCATACCCTAAGGTGACACCTATACCACGGGTGCGGCGATAAGGCTTGTCATCATTCTGGTTATCAGCGTCATTGTCAAGTAAATTATTGACACCTAAATTATATCTCGCATCCAAAAAAACGTGACCAAATTTCAAACCACCGCCGAAGGATACACCCCAGTCCGTGCGACGTTGACGCTCTCCTTTATCATCGTTATCAAATTCGAACTTGTCTTCCTCCGTTGTAGTATCTCCCAACAAGGTTGTTGTTGTTTTTACCTTTCCACTGAGTGCTAAGCCTACGAACGGTCCTGCCAGTATGTAAAGCCCCTTACCACTTTCACTGAAAAACTTCAGTTTAGCGAGCACTGGCACTTCTACATAATTATAGTAAAGACGCGATACAATCTTATTGTCTTCATTCAGCTGGTAAGTGGATTTACCACCTTTCTGAATGTACAAAACTTCCGGTTGTATGGTAAAAAATTCGGATAAACCAAGATCAAATGCCAAACCGGCTTGAAAACCTGTCACAGAATTGTTTTTCAAGGACTCATATTGCTCAAGCCTGGCAGATTCAGAAATGCTGGCGATGTTTACACCTGCTTTTATTGCTATCTGCGCCTGGCTATTCGTCGTAATGGTAACCAGAGATAATGTAGCAAGAGCTGTTGTCAAAAAACCTTTTATATTCATTGTAAGGTAAGTTTATAAAAATGATAAAATACTTTACGAATTGGGAAAAAAACACACGCCATAAATGTCAACATGATTTTTGGGGAATAACTTCCCCAACCGGTAGATGACTGGGGAAATTCATGACAATATGAGAGGACTCGAGCCTGTCATCTCCTTTCTGGTGACGCTTTTGAAGTAACAGGAAGAAAAATGCCACTAATCCTTACCTTTGCGTAAATTTTACACCATGATCATTCAGCAAGAACATTGCGACGCGACGCTGCAAGAAGCATTTAATGAAAAAGGAGAGCGCATCAGCCCGTTACTGCCTAAACACGTAAAAAACTTCCTTATTGATATTGATGGCACCATTTGCGATGATGTGCCAAACGAAGAACCGGCCCGCATGGGCACGGTATTGCCATATCCGGATGCCCTGGTAATGCTCAATCAATGGTACGACGAGGGCCATATTGTATTTTTTTTCACCAGCCGTACGGAGGCTCATCGGGAGATCACAGAGTATTGGCTTGACAAACATGGGTTCAAGTACCACGGTATTCTGTTCGGCAAGCCACGCGGTGGCAACTACCACTGGATCGACAATCACATTGTCCGGGCAACTCGATTCAAAGGAAAATTCACTGATTTAGTGGTGAAAACCCATGAGATTGAAGTGTTTTTAGAATGAGGTACACACTGCCGGTGAAAAGGTGCGTTCTTTGCGGCATTGTCAAAACCGGAATTCATGCTAAATCAACACGCACCAAATAACTTCCGAGGCACCATACTGTACTTCGCCTCCTGCCTCTGCATTTTCCTGCTTTCCAATGCTCAATGTCAGCAGGAGTCTCCCAGAAAACAGACCAATGCTACGGCAACTGGCTCCGCAGGCGATACCTTGCCTTACAATTTCGAAGCTCCTTCGCTGACAATCAACCTGGTAAGCGAAGACTTGCAAGAGATTTCAGGGCTTAGCCCGACCGATGAACCCGGTGTGTTTCTCGCCATTGCCGATGAGCGTGGCGAGATTTTTTTCATTGATGGCAATGGAGGGGGAGCAATCTCTACGCGCGTGCTATTCCGTGAAAAAGGTGACTTTGAGGGAGTGGAACGGGTAGATAAAAAACTGTACGCTGTAAAAAGCAACGGTGATGTGTTTGAGATCAGCAAGTGGAAAAATGGCCTTCCAGAAGTGAAGGAATGTCACACTTTTTTGCACAAAGAGGACGATGTGGAAGGTTTGGGCTATGACCCGGTTCGAAAATCTCTTTTATTGGCCTGTAAGGGTGATCCCGAACGCGACACAGTGCGCCGTATTTTTACTTTTAATCTGGAAACCAGACAATTAGATTCTATCCCCGCTTATACCATCAACCCGTTAGAAGTAAACAAGTGGGTGACATACGACTCGGATGACAAAAAGAACCGCTTTTTCAGCCCGTCCGGTATCGCAGTCCATCCTAAAACGAAAGACGTTTTTGTTATTTCTACCGCGCTCAAACGCCTGGTTGCGCTTGACCATACTACGGGTAAAATCCGCTACGCCATCCGCCTCAACAAAGACCTCCTTCCTCAACCTGAAGGGATAGCCTTTGATCAGCAAGGCAATCTTTTCCTAAGCAGTGAAGGAAAAAAAGGGGAAGGGATATTGCTTCGATTCGATTATCGTGGACGCTGAGAAAGCAGGTTTAAAGAATTGCAGGTCTCAAAACTTTGCCATTGGATTCTTGTTTCTCTGCCTTGCGCGGATTCAGTTCCTGCCGGAATACACTACTTTTGCAAGCTGTTTTTATTTTTTGCTCGACATCTATCACACTCATTTTACTTTAGCAGAATGCCGGTTATTGAACTAAAAATCCCCAACTTAGGTGAATCCATTAGCAGTGTCACTTTCTCCAAGTGGCTCAAACCTAACGGCTCTACCGTCGCAATGGACGAGCCGCTTTGCGAAATTGAAACTGAAAAAGCCAACCAGGAACTGTCTGCCGATTCTGCCGGAACACTTACCTGGGTCGCGCAGGAAGGTGAAGACCTGGCAGTAGGCGCCCTGTTCGCCAAGATTGATACAGAGGCAGCAGCCAATAGTCAAACAGCGCCAAAAGATGTCGGGGGGCAAGCCTCCACGCCGCCTGTTGAAGCAGAACCTGAACCTGTCAGTCAGCAACCCGCAGTCAACCCACCTACCTACGCTACCGGAACCCCTTCTCCCGCTGCGGCTAAAATCCTTGCTGAAGGTGGAATAAAACCTGCTGATGTAATCGGATCGGGACGCGATGGTCGCATCACCAAAGACGATGCGCAAAAAGCACAAAGCCCGCAACCTGCTGCGCCAGTTGCTCAACCAGCAACCAGCAACCAGCAACCAGCAACCAGTACCGCTTTCAGCCGCAATGATAACCGCCAGAAAATGACCCGGATGCGCCGCACCATCGCCAAGCGGCTGGTAAGTGCCAAAAATAATACCGCTATGCTCACTACTTTTAATGAAGTAGATATGAGTGGAGTGATGGCCTTCCGGGAGAAGTATCAGGAAGCATTTGTCAAAAAATACGGCATCAAACTCGGCTTCATGTCCATCTTCGCAAAAGCATGCGCGAAAGTACTGCTCGAGATGCCGGATGTAAATGCCATGATTGACGGCGACGATGTGGTTTACCACAATTATGCCGATGTAAGCATTGCGATCAGTACACCTAATGGCCTGGTAGTCCCACCTATTCAAAATGTGGAAAGCCTGAAATTCAGCGACATTGAATTCAAACTCAAAGAACTGGCGGCCAAAGCGCGGGACGGCAAACTCTCGCTGGACGAAATGACGGGCGGCACATTTACCATCACAAACGGTGGGATCTTTGGCAGCCTGATGAGTACTCCAATCATCAATGAACCGCAGAGCGCCATCCTCGGCATGCACGCTATTAAAGAGCGCCCGATTGCTGTTGATGGTCAGGTAGTAATCCGTCCGATGATGTACCTCGCATTGAGTTACGACCACCGCATTATTGATGGCTCCACATCGGTCACTTTCCTGGTGAAGGTGAAAAATTTGATTGAAGACCCGATCAGTTTATTGCTGGATCTGTAGAAAGTCATCCTTTAAGTTCAATATCTCTCCCGCCCTTGTTATGAATTATCGCCTTTTAGGCTCCGGCCTGCGTGTCAGCGAACTTTGCCTCGGAACGATGACTTTTGGCACGGAATGGGGATGGGGTGCCGATAAAGAGGAGAGCCGCCGTATCTTCGATACGTATGTCAATGCCGGCGGCAATTTTCTCGATACCGCCAACCGCTATACGGAAGGCACCAGTGAACGCTGGCTGGGTGAATTTGTCAAAATTGACCGACACCATTTTGTCCTTGCTACCAAGTACACGCTCCGTGACCGCGCTGGAGATCCCAATTTCGCAGGGAGTCACCGAAAAAATATGATGCGTTCCGTCGAAGACAGCCTCCGGCGACTGGATACCGACTTTTTAGATGTTTTATGGGTACATGCATGGGATCACCTGACGCCTACGGACGAAGTGATGAGAGGTCTCGATGATCTCGTACGCGCTGGAAAAGTACAGTATATTGGTGTATCCGATACACCTGCCTGGGTGGTCAGCCATGCCAACACACTGGGAGATCTCCGGGGCTGGACGTCCTTTGTCGGCCTTCAAGTCGAATATTCGCTGCTTCAGCGGACTCCGGAGCGTGACTTGCTCCCAATGGCACAGCATTTCGGAATGGCCGTCACTGCATGGGGAGCGATTGGCGGCGGTGCGCTCACTGGAAAATATTTAAAAGGAGACTCTGGCAGGGTAGTGGAGCAGAGTGCCCGCCGCAGCGACCGCGCCAATACCATTGCATCCAAAGTGGTTGAAGTGGCGGAAAGTCTGGGCGTTGCAGCCGCACAAGTTGCGATCAATTGGACCCGTCAACGGAATGCCCAAGCCAACATCATTCCGCTCATCGGTGCCCGCACTGCTGTGCAGTTAGAAGACTCATTGGGTTGCTTAAACTTCACATTGCCTGCCGGTGCACTCAGTGAATTGGATGCAATCAGTGCAATCGAACTTGGCTTTCCCCACGATTTTCTGGCGACAGAAAATGTACTTGATATGGTTTATAGCGGGAGTTACGGGAAAATAATCCGTTGAAAACGCTTGCAAATGACCCATATCGAAACTGGAAAATCGGGCGAACTGGCAGCCTTTGAATACCTTGAACTCAAGGGCTGGCGCATCGTGGAGCGCAACTGGCGCTCAGGTCGTGGAGAAGTGGATATTATTGCCTGGGAACACGACCGGCTGCTCGTATTTGTAGAAGTGAAAACCCGTTCTGGAGACGGCTTTGGAGGTCCGGAAGGAGCAGTAGGCGCTAAAAAACAAGACCTGTTGGCCCGTACGGCCGGATGTTATATGGAGCACATTGGCTATGATTGGGAAATTCGATTCGATATCATCGCTATTTTGATGAAGAATGGTGTTGTACGCGAAATCCGCCACATTGAAGATGCGTTTTTCCCAATGTAATCTTTCATATTTCCAATTGACTTTACATTATGCGCAATACAGATATTCTGGATGATTTCGATTTTGGCGATCTCGATCGCCAGCAGTACTTCGAGCCGGACAACGATGGTATGGTCGTGGCGAAATATTATTCCCAAATGGAAGCGAATGTTTCAGCAGCCCGCCTTCGCTCTGAAGGTATTCCGTGCTTTATCACCAATGCTTTCTCACAGAGCATGCTCCCTGAAACACAATCCTTTGTGTCATTGCATGTCCGCCACGAAGATGTGGGCCGGGCGCGCGAGATCTTGGCGGAGAACGAAGTGGTGCCAGAGATAACACCTACTTCTTTCGGATTTGAAAATATGCTGCTGATCTTCCTGGTGGTAGTAATCGTATTTGTGGCGTTGGCAGCCTACTTGAATTTCTGACTACTTATCGGCATTCCTGTACAAAAGCATCATTCATTCCAGATTTTGCCACTTCTCAAACGAACTTGTGCCAAAGCATGGGCATCGCCGGATACGGAAAAGTGGCTTTCATTCAATTCCATCGGCCGAAATTGATTGCCTCCCAGATTCTTCAATACCAAGCCGTAAAAAGCATCTGCGCGGCCCTGTAAAAGTTCTATCCCGTAAATCATTGCCGACCATTAATCCATCCTGCAAACCGTCGGCATCTACGTCCATGGGCAGCATACCAAAAACAGGTGCAACCTGTGCTTACCAGGGCAAGGCAGTGATATTGAACTTTCCCTTACCGATATTCTCCACATTTCAGGTCGGGCACATAAAGCGCCTTACCTATACAGGTTCAATTTGAAAAAGGAGCAGGAGTTTTTCATGGAAGGAGTGCAGAAGGGAGCAACTATCTTTGCCCGGCAACCCGACGGCTGATTCATTCTTAAAATCCGAAATTATACATGTTTTTCAGAGGCATTCTCCACGACCGCGCAACGAATCAATCTACGCCTGTAGCGATCCGGCTACAACCCGGCGTGCTGGTGATGCAGCCGGAGTTTGGCCCTTCCATCCAGTGGCTGCAGGCCGACCTGCAGTCAGGTCGAAAAACAGGCGACGGTTTAGTGATCCTGCAATCGGGGCGGCAATTTCTGGAGGTGGAAGAGCCCGGATTTATGGAGGATCTGGAGCGCGTATTTCCCAAAAACCAGTTGTTTCGGACGGGCGTGTTGGACAAAATTGGTGTCGCTGGTTGTTTGCTCAGCATCGCTTTGGTGCTGGTACCGCTCTTGGCTGCTTATTTCTGGCTGCTTCCATTTTTGGCAGACCGCGCAGCGAAACACGTGTCGCCCGAGACCGAAAAACAAGTGGGAGACAGTTGGTACCAATCGCTGACGGCCACCTATAAGATTGATACGGTCAAAACTCGGCTCGTCCAGCAGTTTTATGATTCTCTCCATTACAACAGCAACTATCAAATACGGATTACGGTGGTGCACGAACCCGTCGTCAATGCCTTCGCACTGCCGGGGGGGCGGATGGTGGTTTTTGACCGCATTATTGACATCATGGACGCGCCTGAACAGTTGGCTGCTTTGCTGGGACACGAGTCCAGCCACATTCAATTGAGACACTCTACCCGCGCTATTTTCCGGCAACTGGCCAACAACCTGTTTTTTAGCCTCTTCCTTGGCGATTATGGCGACATCTCCGCCATCATTGCACGGCACGGGGATGAGCTGGCCGGGCTTTCCTATTCGCGTGGGCTGGAGTTTGAAGCAGATGACAATGGCCTTCAATTGATGCAGCAAAGCCAAATCCCGGTGAGGGGGATGCGGGATTTATTTCAAAAAATGCAAAGCAGCATGGAGGAGGCAGGGCAGGGGAGTGATGCGCCGAACTTTCTCAGTACTCATCCTTCGATGGGAGAGCGGATCAAAATAGTAGAAGAAAAAATGGCGGCTATCGGTGGCGGTACTGACTCTGTGTCGCCATCCTTGAAACAGATTTGGCAGGCAATCAAGCAATAAGGGAGCTCATAGCATATTGAGTATTTCCCGCAAAATAAATACTTTCGCCATAAACGCCGGCCGACCGACCCGTTTCCTTGTTCTTACTGCCCATTTTCGCTATGCCAAAGTCCTGCCTTCTGCGGTCGGCATTCGCCGTCGTTTTCCTTTTTTGCCGTTTCGCTAATATTAGCGCGATTTGTGTGGACAGTATCCATTTGAACGTACAATCGGTACAGTGTCATGGCCTCCGCAATGGACTGCTGCGGGTAGATACAGTGTTTGGTGGCGAGATGCCATTCTACTATTCTATTGACGGACAGACATTTAGTACCCGACCTGAATTTGACCGGCTTTGGGCGGGGCATTACACGGTGTATGTACGCGATGCATCAGGCTGTGTCAATCAATGGGAAATAGAGGTGCCGGAGCCGGAAGAACTTTTAGTGACGCTGATCGCTGATGCGACTTCGGTCGAATCAGGAGTAGCCGTACAACTGCACGCCGAAGTATATCCTGACACTGCTGAAATAAAGGCCATCGATTGGCGCCCGCCGTTCCTGTTTTCTGAACAATTTACGCTGGATCAGACCGCCTGGCCTGTAGAAACTACTGTATTTGCCATTGAAGTACGCGACAAAAACCACTGCACCGCTCGTGAGCAAGTGGTGGTAGAAGTCACAAAGACCAACCTTTATTTCCCCAATATCATCAAGCAGACCAGTTTTACTGAGGATTATTTTACCGTATTTGCAGGAGAAGGTGTAAAGCAGGTCGTCCATCTCCAAGTATATGATCGTTCAGGTGGGCTGGTGTTTCAGCGCAACAATTTTCCGCCCAACGACCCGGTAAAAGGTTGGAACGGGAAATGGAAAGGTCGAAAAGTACAACCTGGCGCTTATGTTTGGGTAGCCGTAGTAGAATATCTCGGAGGGCAACAGCGGCAGTTTAGCGGAGCCGTAACTGTAGTGAACTGATCGCAAAAAATGGTGAAAAGTTAAGGGTTTGCTCCTATTCGAACCCGCAAATCCTATATTAAATCTGGGTGAATTCTCCTCTTGTTTTCTTCACATCAACTTAACCAGCACAACCTGGCAATGGCCTGTTTTTAGCCATTCCTTTGTCGAGTCAGTCACCAATTTTTTCACATTAAACACACAAAAAGATGTTTATTGAACAACTCGACCCGGAAGAAACCCTCATGACCGAAACCACAATCGAAGCCTCTACGGATGAGATGGATGGCGGGGAAGAAAGCAATGAAGAGGAATCTGAGTCCGACGCAACAGAGGAGGACGACTCCGATGAAGATGCTGAAGAAGCGGGTGAAGAACCTGTGCAAGAGGAGGAAGCCTGAACCGGATTAACAGGCTTATTTTGCCACCATTAGAACGTCATCGGTTGTATAACCGATGACGTTTTTTTTTACCGCTGTTAAAATCCTCAACGTCTTACATTTGCGCACTAGCCTTGCGGGCGGCAAAATCAATTTGCTGCACACCAATCCTTCCGGTGCAAACGTTGGGCAGCATTTTAAACGAACCATTTTACAGCATTTCTACAAATCAACTTTACTATGAGTGAGAATCAGAATTCCCGTGCCTACGGTATCGTCATCGCGCTCCTGCTGCTTTTGGCTGGCGGCATCGGCTACTTCTTCTGGCAGAAATCACAAAAGTTTCTGGCAGAAAGCGAACGTATTGAACTCGAAAAAAAACAGTTGGAGGCCGAAAAGATTGGCATTGAGCAATCACTGGACAGTCTTTCCACTGCTTACTCCGACCTGCGTACGGAGAATGAAACCCTGAAAGGCACGGTCACCAGCACGGCCGCTCAAGTAGAGCAAAAGGAAAGTGTCATCAAACAAATCAAAGCCGAGTCTGCCAAAGATGTGCAGAATTTGCGGCAACAAGTTGCCGCCCTGCAAAAGGTCAAAATAGAATTCGAAACCATCATCGCCACCTTACGCGGTGAAACAGAACAACTTAAGGCAGAGAATGCGCGGCTGTCCGATGAGAACACGACTTTGAAAGGTGAAAAAACCGAACTGACCGGTCAGGTGCAGGGTTTGGCGAAACAATTGGAAGAACAAATTCGAAAAACGCAGTCTGCTACCTTTAAAGCCACTTCATTCCGGGTTTCATTGTCTCGCAAAAACGAGAGCAAGCTCACGGTGAAAGCGCGCCGCGTTCGTTCCATTGATGTTAGTTTTGACCTTGTCGACGTGCCACAAACATATCAGGGTCCCCAGAAACTCTACATGGTCATCACAGACGAAAAAGGCAATCCCATTGCTTCAGACAATCCAACCAAAGCAACCGTGTATGCTCCAACAGGCGCGGTAGAAATCCTGGCACAGGAAGTGAAAGGGGTTGCGCTGGAAGGCACTCAACGCCTGGCATTCAGCCACAAATTTGATGACCGCCTCAAATCCGGCAATTACGTCGTGGCAATTTATTGCGACAAAGGACTGCTGGGGGCATCGAGTTTTAAACTCACTTAAAGCCCCGCTGTTATCCATGGAAGCGTCTATTCTTGCTGACGCTGAGCGTTTTTGAGGTTTTTGCCAACGTGTGGCACACCTTTGAGGTGTGCCACACGTTTTATTGATTGTGTATTTATTTTTGACCCATGTCAGATATTCCACCATCCTCTTCCTCTGAGCCGAAGCCGTCTACTGCTGCTGCTGTGTTGGCTTTGCTCCGTGCTATCTGGCGGCGCATCGAGAATGTGGTGTTTGCACTGGTAGTCCTGTTTATCATCTTGTACTTTGTTTTGCAGTCATCTGTGGTGCAAAACTGGCTCATCAACAAAATCACCGGATACCTGTCGGATGATTTAAAAACAACTGTGCGGGTTCAACGTGTAGGGTTTGAGTTTTTCGACAATCTGGTGCTGGATGGATTTTATGTGCAGGATTTGAAGGGGGACACCCTGCTCTATGCAGAGCGATTTACAGCAGGTTTGAATACCAATATTTTTTCGATCTTTCAAAACAAACTGGAATTCAACGAAATAAGCCTCACCCACGCTCGTGTGAACATACACCGGGCTGAAGGCGAGGTGGAAAATACCCTGCAATTTATCCTTGACCATTTTTCAAGCCCCAAGTCCAAAAATCCATCCAACCCCAAACCTTTTCAGGTGCGCATCAAAAACCTGAATCTTGTGGATGTGGAATTTTTGAGCGACAATAAGGTACGTGGCGAACTGATGCGGTTTCAGGTGCCTGAAGGCAATGTGCGGGTTAATAATTTAGATCTGGCGGCTAAAATAGTAGATATCCGCTCCATCACGCTGGATGGCGTAGCGGTTACCTTTCAGAATTTTCCGGCTAAACCTTTGCCGCCGGACAAACTGAAGCCGCCTCCCATAGACACGATCTCCCAACTCACCAATTTACCCGTCAATCTGTCGCCCAAACAACCGCTCCGGTTTAGTATTGGCCAATTCGCCATTGCCAATGGGCATTTCGACCTGGATGATTTTGTCCGCTCACCTGTTCGGGAAGTGCGCATGGATGTCATGGATTACAACCACCTGAAAGTAGACAAGATTGATGTACAAGCAGATAGTGTACTGTTTGACAGCGATTTAGTGTTTTCAGGCAAACTGCGCAACCTCTCTGCCCGCGAGCACAGTGGTTTTGAACTTACACACAGCCAGGCCGACAAAGTAGTTATTTGCGATACGCTTACAGCACTTTACGGCACCTCTATTCAAACGGCAGGATCCATATTAGGCGATACTGTCATGTTCCATTATGCGACTTATCGCGCCTACAGGCATTTCAATAACGAGGTGAACATGGACATCCGGCTGGCACAAGGATCGCGGCTTCAACTGGGCGACATCACCAGGTTTAGTGAAGCATTGGCGAGAAACAGTTTTTTTGTCAACAACTACGATAAGACGGCAGAGATATCTGGTTCTGTGGATGGCTTTGTGAATAAACTCAACGGGCGCAACCTGCGTATCAGGGTGGGAGAGAAGGCCTTTATGCAGGGGACATTCGATGGCGACAATATGGCCAGGGGGGGCGACGAGATGCGCTTGCACTTCAAGTTTGATCGCCTTCAATCCGACTTCCAGACGATTAAAAGTATATTTCCCCGCTTCGAGCCGCCACAGTCGTTTTACCGGTTGGGCAACATTGCTTTTCAAGGCACCTATGACTTGCAATTTTCAACTTTCCATATTTTGCAAGGCGACCTGCTGACCGATATTGGAAACGGCAACCTGAGTATGCAACTGGATTTGTCGAAAGGACGCGAGAAAGCGACTTATGGCGGCTACATGAACCTGAAAGGTTTTGACTTGGGTAAATGGACGGGGAACGAAAATTTTGGCAAAACAACTTTCCGATTCAACATTGATGATAAATCCGCCGGACTGACACTGCCAACCATCAAGGCTGGATTCAATGGGGTAGTTGACTCGCTCGTTTTTAAAAATTATACCTACCGCAACGTAGTGGCGAAGGGCGTTTTTCAGGAAAAGGCGTTTGATGGAACACTTGGAATAAAAGATCCGAATGTAGAATTTTACTTTGATGGAGCCATCAACATGCGGGACTCCATACCGCAGTTTTTGTTCTCGGCCAGGGTAGAGCGCATTGATCTGGGCGCATTGAATCTGGTGAATGAAGATTGGGTAGTGTCAGGCAGAATTGAACAAATCAAGGTCAGTGCACGCGAATGGCGCGATATAACAGGCAGGGCGGACATTTATAACTTTCAGTTGCGCCAGGATGGTGATATTGTCCATCAACTGGATTCGATTTCCTTCGTATCGAATTATGCATCCAATGGAAACCGTTATTTTGGCATCACGACCGATGTGGCCAATGCCTATCTGGAAGGCAAGCTTGATTTGCGCACAGCCGGGCGTAACTTGCAACAATTGTTCAGCCGTCAACATCCTGACTTCGCCCGACAACTAGGGATGCCTCAAGCCGATTCATCGGTCATCAATGACTTATATACAGCCACTCTTTTTATCAAAGATTCAAAAGAATTCACTCAACTGATAACACCCAAATTAGGCAGGTTGAAAAATGTGCAGTTTACTGCCGATGTGAATGCTGCGGAGCAAAAAACAAATCTGTCACTTGATATTCCGGAGCTTCAGTATGACAACTTTTTAGTTGATTCGGTTCGGTTTACCTGGAGTGGGGTAGGGGAGCAGGTGAAATACACATTGGTTATTGACACTACTTTATTAGGCAGAAAAAAGATTCGGCAAATCAAATTGGCGGGCGTATTCGACCGCAATGACCTTAATTTCCGGGTGACCACACGCGACACCTCCACGCTGGTGAAAGGACTGAGCCTGGGTGGGCGCATCTCGGTAGCAGACTCACTTTGGCAGGTGCAGTTCAGTTCGTCGGAGATAATCTTGTTCGACCGTTACTGGGCCATAGAAGACGGTAACTACCTAAGATTCAATGGCAACTACTTTGAAGCGAAGGACTTTGAGTTTTTTAGCGGCAACCAGCGGATCTTGCTGGATACTTTTAATCAGCATCGCGGTCTTTCGCTCTCCATGACCAATTTCGACCTGTCGTTCCTGAACCAATTTGTCAACAAAAAAACGTTCAACTGCCGGGGGAAGGTCTATGACTTCGACATCACCGTACGTGACCTCTATCGCTTGCGCGATATCAATGCCTACATTGAGACTGATACTGTTTTTATAAACAAAGTGCCATATGGCGACATCAGTGGTAACGTCGAAATGGCGCACTTAGCCTCTCCTGTGTGGTGGAAACTATTTGTCAATTATCAGGATCGCCAACTCCGCTTAGCAGGTGCTTACCTTCCATCGGGCGACCAGGCCGTGGAAGTGAAACCCGTAGAAATGACTGTGAAGCCAAAGGAATTTCAGACTTCAGTAAAGGCAACAAACTTTCCGCTAGCGATCCTGGAGACATTTATACCCGGCATTTCAAAAACTGGCGGGAAGCTTAACGGTGATATACTACTGGGTGGCCCATTCAATAAAATTGGAATGAATGGGCACGCTGACATTGTGGAAGGACAATTCCAGATTGATTACCTCAAAACACTGTTTTACATTCGCAACCAGCGTATTGCACTTAGTAACTATCGCATTTGGGCAGAGGGTGATACGATATGGGATGCCAGTGTGGATAAAAATATGGCGATCATCCGGCGCGGGTTGACCCACAACTTTTTCCATGACTGGCGCCTGGACTGCGAGATAGAATCCAAAAACAATAATTTTTTGATTCTCAATACTTTACCCAATGACAACACCTTATTTTACGGGCGTGGGGCAGGCAAATTTGTGGCAAAATTTACAGGCACATTTGTACGAACCAATATTGATATAGATGCAACAACGGGTAATGAAACTCGGCTTTATATTCCAATTTCTTCCAGTTCAGATGCGCAGGAAGTAAAGTTTATCAACTTTGTTGACAAAACTAAAAAAGACACGGTAGCGGTAAAAAAGCGGCAGACGGAAAGCGAACTCAAAGGCCTGAACTTCGATCTCAATATGACGGTGACAGATGCCGCAGAGGTGCAATTGATTTTTGACGAACAGGCTGGAGACATCATCAAGGGTAGGGGAGAGGGCAATCTTCAATTGAGCATCAACAGACAAGGCGAGTTCAAGATGTACGGCAACTACTTCATTCGGCGTGGGGAGTATCTGTTTACGCTGCTCAACTTTGTCAATAAACCGTTTACAGTCACCAATGGCGGCAGCATCGCCTGGTATGGTGATCCCTATGGTGCACAAATCAACCTGGATGCGACCTATTCGGAGAACACGCCCATCTACAATTTTCTTCGCGACGAACTTCAACTGCTCGAAAGCACCCAGCCTGAACTGGTTCAGCAGGCCGGTAAATCTACCCGGGTGGTAGTGACCATGCACTTGAAAGGTGATTTGATGAAACCTACCATTACGTTCGATCTGGAGTTTCCTAACATCACCAGTCAGTTGAAAACTTTAGCAGACAACAAATTGCGACAACTTCGGCAAGACCCCAATGAACTCAATCGTCAGGTGTTCGGACTTGTGGTAGTTGGCTCATTCCTGCCCAGCAATAGCGGTTTCATCCAGAGTTCTGATTATCTTACTTCAGCATTCAATACGCTGACGCAAGTGTTTACCAATCAACTTTCCAATTATCTGACGGGCCTGGCAGCAGAGTGGTTTGGCGGCACCGTATCGAGTATTGATTTTGATATTGCGTACAACGATTATCAAAACGCACTCACCAATCCGGGCAGCACGGCGGGCATCAACCAGGCAGGCCGGGAGTTACAGGTGCGGCTTACCAGCGGCTTTGTAAATGACCGAATCACGGTGCAGTTTGGGTCACAATTTGGCTTTGCCCGCCCTGGCACCAATGTACAGGATGGTTTCTTGGGTGAAGATATCACAGTAGAAATCCAGTTGACTGACAACCGACAATGGAGGCTTAAAGTCTATCAGCGCACCGAACCAGATGTAGGCGGCGGCCAACGCCGTGCCCGATATGGCTTTGGTATCAGTTTCCGCAGGGATTACGAAACCTTTGACGAAATGATGCATGGACTGACCGGATGGCTGAAGAAGCGAAAGTCAGGGTAAGCCATTCGTTGAAATAATCCGGGCAGGGTAGGGCATGTTGAGTTTATAGGGTAAACCGTTGGCAGATCAACGTGCTAAATAAGTTCCCCCTGTCTCACCCAGCGCACAATGCTACGAACGTAGTGGCGCACAGCG
>Ga0209181_10002269_pt1 | contig 31856 bp, 28 predicted proteins | sample MAT05_FD_187208 | JGI IMG/M metagenome (GOLD analysis project Ga0209181, IMG submission 187208) | Freshwater microbial communities from Lake Fryxell liftoff mats and glacier meltwater in Antarctica - MAT-05 (SPAdes) (version 2) | ecosystem: Environmental > Aquatic > Freshwater > Ice > Liftoff... | reverse complement strand
TTTGATTTTAATTTATTTACTCCGTTGGCAACAATACGCAATGCATCAATATCAAGTCCACTATCGGTTTCATCAAGTATGGCAAGTTTCGGATCAAGCATTGCCATCTGAAATATTTCATTCCGTTTTTTTTCGCCACCGCTAAAACCTTCATTCACCGAGCGATTGGTAAGTTTACCATCCAGCTCAACCAACTTTTGCTTTTCTTTCAGCATCATTAAAAAATCTTTTGCTGCCATTGGTTCCAAACCTTTGTATGCACGTATTTCGTTGATGGCGGTTTTCAAAAAATTAACATTACTTACTCCCGGAATTTCAATTGGATACTGAAACGCAAGAAACACCCCTTCTCGTGCCCTATCTTCAGGTGATAGTTCTAACAGATTTACCTCACCCCGGCCCTCTCCCAAAGAGAGGGTGATGGAACCTTCTGTAACGTCGTATTCCGAACGCCCTGCAAGAACAGCCGCTAATGTACTTTTTCCCGAACCATTAGGCCCCATAATAGCGTGTACTTCTCCCGCTTCTATTTCTAAATTAATTCCTTTCAGAATTTCTTTTCCGTCAATTGACGCATGTAGGTTTTTTATTGATAACATTTTTTTAAATTTTGAATTATGATTATATAATTTTTATCCTACCGATCCTTCCAGGGAAACTGCCAACAATTTTTGTGCTTCCACAGCAAACTCCATTGGTAACTGACTTAACACATCTTTACAATAGCCGTTTACAATTAATCCAATTGCTTTTTCATTATCAATACCACGTTGTTTGCAATAAAATAATTGGTCTTCACCAATTTTTGAAGTCGTTGCTTCATGCTCTACAATGGCTGATTGCTCTTTGATTTCGATGTATGGAAATGTATGCGCCCCACATTTATCGCTCATCAATAAACTATCGCATTGTGAAAAATTACGTGCATTGGTTGCGCCTTTTGAAATGCGTACCAATCCTCTGTAACTATTGTTGCTAAAGCCTGCCGATATACCTTTTGATATAATAGTGCTTTTAGTATTTTTTCCGATATGAATCATTTTTGTTCCGGTATCGGCTTGCTGGTAATTATTTGTAAGCGCTACGGAATAAAATTCACCAACCGAATTGTTCCCTTTTAAAATTACCGATGGATATTTCCAGGTAATTGCAGAACCTGTTTCTACCTGTGTCCAGGAAATTTTAGAATTTTCTTCGAGACAAATACCCCTTTTGGTAACAAAATTGAAAATGCCGCCTTTGCCATCTTTATCGCCGGGATACCAGTTTTGCACAGTGCTGTATTTTATTTCCGCATCTTTATGTGCAACTAGTTCTACTACCGCTGCGTGCAATTGATTTTCATCCCGCATGGGCGCAGTGCAGCCTTCCAGGTAACTTACATACGCACCTTCATCGGCAATAATTAATGTGCGTTCAAACTGACCGGTACCGGCCGAGTTGATTCTGAAATAGGTTGAAAGTTCCATTGGACAACGAACGCCCTTTGGTATATAGCAAAACGAACCATCAGTGAAAACAGCGGAGTTGAGTGCCGCATAAAAATTATCGGTATAGGGTACAACCGAGCTCATGTATTTTTTCACTAATTCCGGATGTTCCTGAATTGCTTCGCCAAACGAACAGAAAATAATTCCTTTTTCAGCAAGGGTTGCTTTAAATGTTGTTTTTACCGAAACGCTGTCCACAATAATATCCAACGCTATTCTACTTTCCACGCCTGTAAGCCGTTCCTGCTCTAAGATAGAAATGCCTAGCTTTTCAAATGTTTTCAATAATTCCGGATCCACTTCATCCAAACTACTCAACGTTACCTTTGGCTTTGGAGCCGAGTAATAAATGATATCCTGAAAGTTTGGTTTTTGATAAGAAACGTGTGCCCATTTTGGCTCTTCCATTGTTAACCAATGGCGGAAGGCTTTTAACCGATAAGCTAACATCCATTCGGGTTCGTTTTTTTTTGCAGAAATAAAACGAATGATATCTTCATTCAAACCTTTCGGTGCGTTGTCGGCTTCAATATCGGTAACAAAACCGTATTTATATTCCGTGCTTATTTTTTCTTCTAATATATCGTTCATGCTATTTGAGTGTTAATATTATTAAGTTTAAAACTGTTTACCCGGTTGGATATTTATTTTACTTTTTACACCGTTTCCAAATAGGTTTATCCTACGGGGTGAATTATTCAATTCTGAATTATTAAATGTAATGAGTCCTTTTTTGTTGCTAATTCTTCTTTGCTTTCACGCCAGTTTTCATCATCCACACAACAATCAACAGGGCAAACAGCAGCACATTGTGGCTCATCATGAAAACCAACACATTCTTTACATTTATCTGATACTATATAATAGGTATCCATCGAACCCGGTATTCCTGGTGCACCTGCATCGGTAGTTAATCCGCTTTTTGATGTAAACAATCCTTTTGCAGTTGTTCCATCCGAAAAACGCCATTCAACGCCCCCTTCGTAGATGGCATTATTAGGGCATTCCGGTTCGCAAGCGCCACAATTAATGCATTCATCTGTAATTTTGATAGCCATTTTTTTACTATCGTTATTTTGTTGGAATGTTCAAAGTTTACATTTTTTAAAAAAAAAAGTAAATGCTTTTAACCTTCTAAATTTGAACTATTTATACGCCAAATGATTCCCCACAACCACAAGTTCTGCTTGCGTTCGGATTGACAAATACAAATCCTTTTCCATTTATACCTCCGGAATAATCCAGCTCTGTACCTATTAAATACAAGAAGCTTTTTTTGTCAACGGCAATCGTTATTCCTTTGTCCTCAAAAACCTCATCGGTTTCTTTAATAACATTATCTAACGCAAGTTTGTAGGTAAGGCCAGAACAACCACCGCCATCAACACCTACACGAATAAATGTCCCTTCGGGACTATTTTCGGTTTTTATTAAACTTAACGCATATTGTTTTGCACTTTCTGAAACTGTTATCATTTTGTTTATGTATGAATTATTAATAATCTTTTTTTCTTTTTAATTGGTATGTTCTTCCAAAAAACCCTGGAAAGTAAATGCAGCTTCTTTTTCATTATTCGATAAATCTGCCAGTGTTATCTTATCCAGAAGCTTGTCTATAGCAGATTGCACCATTGTCCAAAGTGAACGGATAGAACAATCCACAGAATTAGTGCACAGTTTCATTACCCCTACATGATTCGCACAAAATTCTTCATCAAACAAACGACCACCCAAAGCTTTCAAAACATCGTTCACCGTAATATCTGCAGCAGGCCTGGCAAGTATATATCCTCCAACATGTCCTTTGGTACTATTAAGTAAACCCTCCATACGAAGAAGCCGGGTTAATTTGGCAGCATGCGGCTGTGATAATCCTTCCATATCACTAAGCTGAGGAATGCTTAAGCCAGCATTATCCTTACACTTTGCAATTCGCACCAATATTCTTAAACCATACTCGTCCTGTGCTGTAATTTTCATGATTCTTTTATCGATTTTATAGTGATTGAGAAAAATCTCCGGAGCAAATGTACCCTTTTATTTTTAGTTTATACTAAAAAGTATAGATTAATTTATACTAAATGGTATAAATAAATTGTCCAAAATAAATTTTATTGTTACCAGCAGTTGAAATTTGTGGCTACACTGCAGCATTTCTTCATTTGCTTTTTGATTTTCACTGGCAAATAGATCCGATTCATTTGTTCATCCGTTGGAAATTGCCGAAAATCCTTTTGAAGGAAATCCCTATCAGCATAAAAACCGGAAAATGGCTATTGGTGCAGCAATTTGTGGCTGTAATTATACTTAACAGGGTAATGTTTTTTTCCTTTTTTTTATTGTTTTTTGTTGACGATTTAATATTGCTCACATTGGCAATTATGAAACGGATAGTTTTAAATGAATGACTACTTTTTGAAGCTGAATTCCCCGGATGAATAATCTTAATAGCTATAAATGGAAATTCTTACTAAGTCTAACTGGCAAGTATTTGGTTTCAACTAATGGTGCTGGGTAAGAAACCTTCATGGGAGTATAAATACAATGATTGCATTGCTTTCAGATTCCTTTGCAATATAACAGTAGGTCAGAAAGCGAGTTGCTATTTCTACTGAAAACTGTGTACATCAAACCAACGAAGATTCTGCTAAAGGCTGTCAAAAACGTAATTCATAGGAAGCCTGAACGTTCAATCATACCATTGAAAACTTTCAATTAAGAGCGGGAGCCATCAAGAACCAGGTAGAAAAGGAACAAGTTATTGCAGCGGAAATATAAAAATGCGACAAGCGTATTTGATTAGAAAAAATAACACGGTATGATTTTTTTACAAATATTCACAGTCATTAAAAATCAATTAAACAGCGGATTTACGGACGGGACGTTAAAAAATTGGGAACTAACAAAAGTTCATAAAAAGGAATTTATATACAGTCGATATAGCCAAGGTTATCTCCCTTTGAAATAGGTCAATTTTAAATTCATGTTTGCTTTTAATTTTATGCTAAAACAACTGTAATTGTAAAAGCAATGCAGCAATCTAGCACATTGAACGCATCAGAAAAGTTATTGAAATTGGGGTCGCAAAAAATGGTTCGATAAAAACAGTTTCCCGTCGTGTTTGCCTAAGAAAGATAAAACACATTGTGCTTTTTTAACAAGCGAAGAATTGGAAAGAATATAAAAACGAGTTTAGCTTCAACAGGCTTGAAAGACTCAGGGATATTTTTGTTTTTCTTGTTAAACAGGTCTTGATTATGTAGATATCGAAAAAACCAATTCAGGACAAACTATTATTTGGTATCGATGGTCAAAAATGTATTTACACATTTAGAGGGAAGACACATACAAAATAAAATGTTCTGTTGCTCCCAAGGCACTTTCAATAATTGGATAATAAAAAGACTATATAATCAATACAAATAAATACAAGCGGTAGCCTGGCATCTCACTCAATCAAAGCCAATCTTTCTACCGCCCCGGCTCTTCCTTTGAGCCAAGGGGGTAAAGTAATTAAAGCTATTGCTATTGCTTTTGTCTTTGTTTAGGTACTTCCGATATATGATATTCCTGAATCCTTGGTGGATTTTCCGGCGATAGCGTGAAAAATATTTCTATGTTTGTTTTTTCACATTCCAACACAAATGAACCACGCAATTGATTAGCTGCTTTCATCTCTTTTACTGCATTAATTTTACCCGCTTTGGCGTATAGTTCCCGGGCTTCTTTTTTCAAACTATCAATGGGATAATCGGGAAAAAAGTTTTCAGCAAACAGTCCGCTTTGTTCGGCGTTGTTCCAGTCCGGTAAAATTTTCAATAGTTCCATTTTGCGTTGTTCCAGTATTTTAGACGGGGCTTGTTGCCTGGGTTGCAAACTTGCTATTTTAATCAAGGTATCCAATACCCTTAAATTAATGCCTCCCATGTGGGAGTAGGTTCTGTTGCCAAAAGCTACCACACCAATTCCGTAATCGGGCATAATGCGCCACTGGCTTCCAAAGCCGGGCAGTCCACCGCTGTGTGCAATATAGGTTTTGCCATCACAGTCGTTCATCCAGCCTAAACCATAACAATAAGCGGAGGTAACGGCACAGGTTCTGCCGTCTGGAAATTTGAAATTTGGATTAAAGCCATTCCAGCGCCAGGGGTGATGCATTTCTCTGACAGAACTTCTTTTAATGGGGCCGTCATCTTTTGTATTGCCGGGCGGCCAGGCTGCCAAATGAAATGCCATATAGCTTGCAAACTCATCTATGGAACTGATCATTGCCCCCATTGCACCCCAACTGCCATCCCTGGTATCATGCAGCAATACTTCCTCATTCCATTGCTCATTCAGCCAGCGATAGCCATGGGCCAGTTTATCAGGTGCCACATCCCCATATTCATAAGTAGTTGTTTTCATGCCCAACGGTTCAAGTATGTTTTTTTTGATATAATCCTGGTAACGCATGCCAGACACTTTGGTGATAATTTTCCCCTGTAACGCAAAGCCAAGGTTGCTGTATTCAAAGGCTATACCAGGTGGATTGGAAAAGGAAATTTGCTTTCCGATAAATTCCATCAGGTCTTTATCTGCATCAGCAAGCTGCCGGTCGCCCCATGGATTATCTTCCGGAAATCCTGCACTATGTGTCATCAAATGCCGGATGGTAATATGCGGTGCATCTGCCGTTGGATATTTTAGATGTTGCAACTCTGGAATGTATAAATAAGCAGGATCGTCCAGGTTCAGTTTTCCTTCATCCCGTAATTTTAAAATAGCCATACAAGTAAAACTTTTACTCATGGAGGCAATGCGAAAAAGCGATGAAGTGCTTGCTGGTATTTTCTTTGCAATGTCTGTGTAGCCATAGCTGTTTTTATACACCAATTGACCATCTACCACTACGCCAAAAGAGATACCCGGTATATGGTTGTCTATTGCATGCTTTTTATATAGGCTATCAACCACATTAAAGGCTGTTTTTATTTTTTCTAACCGGGAAATGTCAGTAAAAAAAGCCAGTGCATAAGAGGTGTCATAAAGTGTTGCCGCCGGTACTGACTTCGCATTAGGTTGCTTACAAGAAACAAAGAAGGCCATCACAGCGAGGATTGGAAAGAATTTTCTCATTGACAAATTATTTTAGAGAATCAAGTTAATACTTATAAAATGAATATCAAGTTATCAAATGAAAACGGGTGCATTCATTGCAAGTGGAAGAAAGTTTATAACACACACTTACGAGCTGCTGAACCAGAATAAACTATCAACGAAAAATGGCGGAAGCAGTATAAATCAATTGACGGCAATAGTTTTTTGGTTTGCCGTCAATTGATTTTTTATTGATAATTCTTTGTTGTTACTTAAAATTTCAGAAGTCAACTTTACTTAATAAAACAACTTAACTAAAGCTGTTTTATTTAGGCTGGATCACCAGTTTTTTGTAAACAGTATTTGTTTGGTCACTGAAGCATACCATGTATATGCCGCTGGGAAGACCTGATATATCCAACGTAAAAGATATTGCATTCACGCTTTTATTTAATACTTTTTGTCCACCTGAATTTATTATGGTGATGGTTCCTTTCGGGAAACTTCCGTTTACTGTTACTTTATCATTCGCAGGGTTAGGAGAGAGGTTTATCAACCGATCAGCCCGTAAGTTTATTGGTAGAATATTACTATACAAAACTTTACCTTCTGTGGTGGTCATCTTCAACCGATAGTAGCATTTTGTTTCGCCAATTGGATAGTTGTTGTCAACAAAATAATAGTTTGTTTTACCCACCGGAAAACTGGTAATGCTGTTAAAATAAATGCCGTCAAAACTTCGCTCAACGTTTAATTGCTGAAGCCTTGTTTCTTCACTAAAGGTCCAGTTTAAATGCACCGATCCGTGCTGATCTTTTGCCGTGAAAGAAACCAGGCTCAACGGAAGTACGAATGGTTTAGTTAATGAGATATCATCAAAATAGACATTGATAGCAGGCTGGTTAAATACAATTTGGGTAAGCATCCTGACTCTTATCATTCGAGTACCTGCTGGCGCAACTCTTGTATTGGAATAATTCGTCCACGCTGTGCCGGAACCTCCTGAAAAAGATTGCCAGTTGCTGGCATAGCTGGTGCCCAAAACGGTATTTGAGCCGTTGAGATAATCAACAATAAAACGGCCCTGGTCTGTTTGATTACTTACCGGTGTTTGCATATAACCGCTAAAGGTATATAGCTGACTTCCCAGGTCAATCGTAACTGCATCCGCTGATACATCGATGGATTGCTGTAACTCAAAAGGGCCGCCAAAAAAGGAAGAGCAGCCGGAAAAAAATACAGTGCCGCCAATTGCACCTGTTGTATGATCATAAGGGTAATTTGCCGAGCCATCGGGTTTCATTGTCCAGTTAACGATATTGTCTGTTGGATTGGATAGACAGGTAAGTGCCCCCTGGCTTATGATGGTCCAGCCGGTACCTCTTGGTATGCTTTCTGCATCAGGGTTGGTAAGGAGGTTTTGGGCAGGCAGTCGCAATACAAACAGCACTGCAAAAATAATCAGTAGAGATTTTGTCATAGGGTTTGGTTGATTGGGATATTTTAGATAATTATGCATGAAGTTATCAAAAGAGCTTTAAAAAAACAGCCTTTCATTTTTTTTGCTTAAAGGTTGTTCATAGCTTTTTAAAATTGAAATGTCCTTAGCTGGTCGATACTATCAGAGGACAAGATTATTTCATCAACAATAAGCAAGTAGTATAGATCCTTCAAAAAAGCATGGTTACTGAGAAAACCGAAGCGCTTTCTCCAGCCTCAATTTCTTACTGTATTGCATAAGCCATCTGATGGTAAAGGTTGGAATGAAATCTGTACCTGGTAAAAATTCTTCAATAAAATTAAACATGCCTCCATACACGCCATAGCGACCTTTGAAACATAAAATAAATGTAATGGCAGAAACGGGCGCCCAAATAATATCGGCTAGCTCGCCAAAACCAGGGATGATAAAAGTGACAATGCCAGCCACGTCCATTAAGAGGCAAAACTTTAGAGTTGGTGGTTTGCTTTTCATAGTAGTTAGGATTTGCTTCTTTCTTAACAAAAATTTGGCCGAAGTTGTACATGGAATGTTTATTCTTGTTTTTGTGAAAAACTTTTTTGTTGCAATAAGTAATTTGCTTTTTTTCTCCTTTTCAGTACGTATAAATACGAAGTAAAATCTACCGCCAACAAGCGAAATAAAATAGCGTTTGTAGCTTTTGAACTACAGTTGTTCGTCTTTAGATTCGTTGTACACTTCAACAGGTTTTATAAATATTTTTCGTCCATTATTTTAGTTACAACAATTTTTTTTCATTTATAATGTTATTGTCAATAATTGTAGCAAGTCGCACCAATGCCGGCTATGGCAGGTATAATTATGAAAAAAATATTACTTCTATTTTTTTGGGCGGTGCCTCACATGGTAGCAAATGGCCAGGGATTTTCCGCCAATCAATTGCTCGACATGTTGGATTTATCCGTTCCAAAACTGGAATCCAATTTATTAAGTAAACGGTTTTATGCAGAAGCATCGGTAGAGTCAGGCGATACGGCCCTTAAAACATATCTGTACCTTCCTGCTATAAAAGGCGGCAATAGAAAGCGAACAGATACCGTTGGCAGAAAATTAGTAAGGTCTATTCTTAAAGAGACTTTTACACATACTTTCCAAACAACATCCCAAGCGGAATACACTGGCATTATAAATCAACTTAAAAAAAATAATTTTTATTGCAACTACGAAAAAGATACTGCCATTCATCCTGCTTCTTATTTATACCAATATGAGGATTATACAGCCGATGCTTCTGTAATTAAGGATGATAGTGCCACCTGTTATTCCATCACATTTTATAAAAAATCATTACCGGTTGATAGTGACCTGCATTTTGCGGAAGACCTACTGGAGTTTACATCTCATGAATACCTGGTGTATTATTTTGGAGCACACAATGTAAAAAAAGATATCTTTTATTTTGCGGGCAGTGATATTGTAAGTTGCTCCGTATTGTTCTCCAATACCAGTCGACAGGTTATTTTTATTTGGAAGGATGAAATTAACAGGCGTAAAATTGACAACCTGTTATTTGGCGGTCAGCATAAATTGAAAAGCCAGCCAGACAATGAAAAGTTTTTTGCGGAAAATAGCTGGAAGTTAAAAAGCAGGGTACATGCTGGTATGCCTCTATTTGAACTGCGTACACTCAACGAACAAAATTTTGCATTTTGTGGCGGCGATGCAGCCAATCCTGGTTTAATTTTTCCTGAATCTACCGGCAAAATTAATTTTGAAAATGCGGGTGTTATTTTAGGCTGTATGAATTGCGAAGATGAAAATTTCCTTAACTCAAAAGTATTGGATGCAGATAAAGCAATGAATGACGGAAGGGTTCTATTTGTACTGACAATAGCGTTGTACCCGAAAAATACCGGCTTATTCGATTGATAAAAGAATTAGATAAATAATATTTCAACGCCCTTACGTAAAAATCTTTATTCAATTTATTATTTGTATATATTCATTATAGGGTTAATTTTCCCCAAAATCGGCATTGAGTCCTTCCTTTTTATATTTAATAGCAACGTTCGCTACCTATAAACATTTGGCTGTGTATTTGTGTTATAAAAAAATTAATTAATTTTTAAATGGCATTTATGGTTAAATTAATAAAATACATCGTCGGTCTAATCGTTCCTATAATGTTTCTATCCTGTAAAAAGGAAGAGCCTGTAACCAGGGTTGTAGAGTTTAAAACCACTAGCTATGCCACTTTAGGCACCTACGATACCACAGGAAAGCCATCTTATTTGTTAACAAGAGATGATATTTCTACTGCACTATTCGGTTTTATTAGAGCCACTCTTCCGGATAAGATTGATTTGCGAAAAACGAACCCCGATTTGCTCACGACAAAAGCCATTGCTGATATAGCGATTATTAAGCCGTCGGAAGTGTTCATTACATATGTATCGCAAGGTGGTGGGTTCACCAATACTTTTGCATTTTATACCTATCCTACCGACAACCCTCCGTTAAGTACAGCAGACATAAAGGTGATTACTTTTGTATTTCCGAATTCGGGCGCTGGAACACCTTTGAGAGCTGGTGACAAGGTTAAAATTGGCAACTTTGATGCTGGTACTTCCATTGGGTTTGTAATACTACAAAAAGGCTGGGATCCTATTACGAAAATGGTAAATGATAAGGCTGTACATTTTTGCTCCAACGATATTTTAAATCCTGAAGTTGATCCGGCACTTAAAAAGCATGCGGTGTTGATCGATTATCCTTTAGAGAATAAAGTTTTGATCGGCTTCGAGGATCTTGACAGAACCGATCCTAAATGTGATCACGATTTTAACGATGTAGTTTTTTATTGCACCGTCAAATCCTGATTTGATGTAGATGGATATAATTAAATGATTTAATTGAACACGGGAAAATTTGATTAATTTTTTAATATTTTTTTGTCTCTGTAAAGAGTGTTTTCCTTTTGGATAGCACTCTTTTAATTTAATGCCAGCGGTATCAAAGGTCAACTCCGGAACCTGAAGCCCAATTGGCGTATTTACATATGCATTGTATCGGTTTCATTAGACTTATAATTTCATTTCTTGATCTTATCACTTATTCGGATGTGAGTAGGGAAATAATTTATTGTTATGAAAGAACTTACAAAGAGAAAAAGGTGCCCACTTCTTTACATTTCGTTTTTTATCATCTACTGGAAAACGAATGGAAAATATATTATTTCGAATAGCTTTTGCCATTATCTTCGTTGCAATTATTCAAAATTCTTAAACCTTTACATTCCACGCCATGTCAATGATTTTCCCTGATTTTTTTGAAACCAACACTTTTTTTATTGATGAAAAAGTAGGACTTTTTAAATTTGCCAATGCCTATAAAGTGTATGATGCACAGGGCGAAATTGGCCGCATTACCCAACAGTTAACCACCGGTCAAAAGATGCTCCGGTTAATTCTTAAAAAAGCAATGCTCCCTTTTAAAATGGAGATCGTTGATCTGGAAGGCGATGTGCTGATTACTTTACAAAGAGGCTGGACATTTTGGATGTCGAAAATTTCAATCGCAGATGGTAATGGAAATTTGCTGGGAACCATCCAGCAGAAGTTTGCGATTTTAAAACCAACTTTTAAAATATTTGATGAAACAACAACAGAAATTGCAACTATATCCGGTGATTGGAAAGGCTGGAATTTTACCATTGTGGATAGCAGCGGTAACAACGTTGGAAGCATTACTAAAAAATGGAATGGTATTCTGAAGGAAGCATTTACCACCGCTGACAAATATGTTGTAGACATTGAACCAGCCTATGCAGAAGATAAAAGGAAGATGGCCATCGTTTCCTGTGCTGTTACAATTGATATGGTATTAAAGGAAAGTAAATAGCAGCAGAAGGAGCGTCATTACTTTTTTATAAAGGCAACATACATTTGAAAAAACAAAAAAATGCACTCAGATTGGGGAAGTTGTTTCCCGTTCTGAATGCATTTTTTATTAGTTGGTTAAGTTTATTTATCAGTAGATAAAAAGTAGCATAAATTATCGAATTCCACAATCGTCACTTAACTTTTTATCAATCTTCATCTATCTAATTTATTGTACTCTTTAAAGCGACGTTCTACTGTTTAGAACGAGCCACCCGGCCACTTTTTTTATCCATATCTCTGCCAATTACGTAACCGCCTGCGGCTCCAATAACACCACCCACAACGGCACCTTGTGCCTTATTCTTGCTGACCACTGCTCCCAGTATTGCTCCCGAACCTGCACCTATTGCAGTTCCTTTAGCTGCACTGCTCCATCCTTTATCACGCTTTACGGGAGTCGTTGTAGTGCCCGATCCGGTGCTGCCGGAAATGGTTTTGGTGGAAGCAGTTTTTGTAGTGCTGCCACTATTGGTTGATCCTGCTTTTTTCGGAAGATTACTTGAACTGGTAGTCGTTGTTGTTACGGTAGTAGTTGAACTGGTAGTGGTTGTTGTACCATTCGCATTGGTTATTACCCCTGCTTTATAAGCTGTATCAGAGTAAATGCCACTTCTGTGAAGCAGGGCAGTATCTGTTAACACCATATTTTTATCTATTGAAAGATCTGATTTAGACTTGTTTTTACAAGAAAGAAAAATGGATGAAATTGCGAGTGCCATTAAAATTTTTTTCATGATAATTATTTTAAATGAACAATAAATTTGTACTTCCGATTTTTAAAAAGCGCTTATTCATATAAGGGCATCTCTAAAAACTTACATTTTCCTCTCTTTTGTCGAAGACCCCGAATTTTTCGGGGGAGAGGAATTAAAGGTGAGGTCAAATAAAAAATTAGTTTTTAGAGATGCCCATAAAAGCATTTAAATAAAAATGATAGTCTGATTATTAAATATTCAAAGTGTACCGCAGGTTAGAGAACATTTGTTTAATTATTATGTCCTGCATTTATGGTTATGATTGGTACATTAGAGAATACCATGCCAAAGCTTTTTTTTTGTAATACGTGACAATTCCTATTGATTTTAATATTCAACAAATCCAACCAGTTAGTAATGCCATTCCACGAATAATTGATTCGTGATTTTCAATAAAATTTTCAATCGTCAACTTATAAAACCTAAAATATTTTTGGAACCAACCAGGCGGAAATTGACGTATGTTTTTTTCGTGGTAGTTCATTCAACTAATATATATGTTTAGCCGACCAGTATAAATGCGTAGATTTAAACTTCAATTATTTAACCTTTCCTCAATTTCACTTTAAACTGGTTGCTGGTAAGAACATACTGCTCTTCAATCCATCTAGCTGGGGATTAATAAATCATATTATGACTGATAAAATAGCTTTTAAAGTGAAAGTGAATGATTTTGACTTTGTCTTTTCTGATGAACAAATTGCAGCAGCCGATTTGGTCCAAAAATCTTCCTCCACCTTTCATCTTCTTAAAAATGGTCGTTCGGTGCATGCTAAGTTGATCAATGCAGATATTGCTGCAAAGCAACTCTGTATCGAAATTGAAGGCGAGTGTTACGAGGTGTTCATCCATGATACATTGGACCAGGTATTGTCCGAAATGGGGTTTGACCGGGTTGTTGTTAAACAGATAAAAGAAATCAAGGCACCCATGCCGGGGCTGGTACTGGAGATTGCTGTAGCAGCAGGGCAAGAAGTGGCTGCCGGTGATAAAATATTAATTCTGGGTGCAATGAAAATGGAAAACTGCATTACCATACCAACCAATGCAGTCATTAAGCGAGTAAGCGTTGCAGTTGGCCAGGCGGTTGAGAAAGGACAGGTGATGATCGAATTGGAATAAATTGTAAGTTTAGAAACACGATCTGTGCTGAAAATATTTTACAACAAGAATACATTTACATGAAAAAAATATTAGTTGCCAACCGAGGCGAAATTGCTTTGCGCATTATGCGCACCATTCGCAAAATGGGTATTCAGTCGGTGGCGGTATTCTCTGAAGCGGATCGAAATGCACCGCATGTAATTTTTGCCGATGAAGCGGTATGCCTTGGTCCGGCTCCATCTGCAGCATCCTATCTGGATGGAGATAAAATCATCGCCTTTGCTCTTGCGTTCGGGGTGGATGGTATTCATCCCGGCTATGGTTTCCTGAGTGAGAATGCGGAGTTTGCAAAAAAGGTAACGGAAGCGGGCATTAATTTTATCGGCCCCGGCCCCGAAGCCATGCTCGTGATGGGGTCTAAACTAGCCGCAAAAGACTGCGTAAAAAAGTACAATATACCCATGGTTCCGGGTATTGACCAGGCCATTGATGATATCCCATTTGCCAAACAAACGGCTCACCAGATAGGGTACCCGATTTTGATCAAGGCATCTGCGGGCGGAGGTGGTAAAGGCATGCGGATAGTGGAAAACGAAGCTGACTTTGAAGAACAAATGCAAAGAGCGGTTAGTGAAGCAAAAGCTGCCTTTGGTGATGGAGCAGTCTTTATAGAAAAGTATGTTAGTTCTCCAAGGCATATTGAAATACAAATTTTGGCAGATAAATATGGCAATGTGTTGCATCTGTTTGAAAGGGAATGCAGTATCCAACGACGACACCAAAAAGTGGTAGAAGAATCACCCTCTGTTGTATTAACACCGGCAATCCGGAAAAAAATGGGAGAGGCGGCCGTATTGGTTGCAAAATCCTGTAATTACGTGAGTACCGGAACCGTGGAGTTTTTAATGGATGATCAGTTGAATTTTTATTTCCTGGAAATGAATACCCGGCTGCAGGTAGAGCATCCCGTTACCGAAATGATTACAGGTATTGACCTGGTTGAACAGCAGATAAAAATTGCCAACGGAGAAAAGTTAGCGTTTACACAGGATGAGCTTGGCATCAACGGCCATGCGTTGGAACTGAGGGTATATGCGGAAGATCCACTCAACAATTTTTTGCCCTCCATCGGAACACTAACCAAATATGTAAAGCCCACAGGCGAAGGTGTAAGGGTAGATGACGGATATGAAGAAGGAATGCCCATCCCTATTTATTATGATCCGATGATTGCAAAACTGGTAACGCACGGCAAGGACAGAACCGACGCTATTCAAAAGATGAAGAAGGCAATCAAAGAATATTTAATTGAAGGCGTTGCCACTACGTTGCCTTTTGGCACTTTTGTTTTTGAAAACGAATCGTTTCTTTCAGGAGCTTTTGACACCCATTTTGTAAAAGACTTTTACACGCCTGAAAAGATACTCGAAAAGCAAAAAGTAAATGCAGCAGCGGCAGCAATCATCGCCGTTCGATATTGGAAGGATCAACAAAAAATTATGCAGGCTGTCAGTAATCAATCTTCCGGCTGGAGAAAAAGATTGGATTAACAAAGAATAAATGCATATCAGCAATCAATAAATATATACGATGAAATCGAAAGTAACCATACTAAAAGAAAAGATTGAACAAGGGAAGTTAGGAGGAGGCGAGGAGCGAAATATTACCCAGCATAAAAAAGGTAAACTCACAGCAAGGGAGCGCATTACCTTACTGATGGATGCCGGTTCCTTTGAAGAAATTGGTGCATTGGTATTGCACCGCACCATCGACTTTGGGATGGATGAACAGCAAATTTATGGTGATGGCGTAATCACGGGTTATGGTACGGTGCATGGAAGATTGGTGTATGTATTTGCGCAGGATTTTACAGTGTTTGGTGGTTCATTATCAGAAACACATGCAGAAAAAATTTGTAAGATCATGGATCTGGCCATGAAGACAGGGGCGCCTATGATTGGACTGAATGATTCAGGCGGTGCAAGAATACAAGAAGGGGTTCGTTCGTTAGGTGGCTATGCCGATATCTTTTATAAAAATGTGATGTCCTCCGGCGTAATACCGCAGATCTCCGCCATCATGGGACCATGCGCAGGTGGTGCGGTTTATTCTCCTGCAATTACAGATTTTACAATTATGGTTGAGAACACAAGCTATATGTTTGTGACTGGCCCAAATGTAGTAAAAACCGTAACCAACGAAACCGTGAGTTCCGAAGAACTGGGTGGTGCGTCTACACATTCTACCAAATCGGGTGTAACACATTTAACGGCAGCCAATGATGTGGAATGTATTGATGAGGTAAAAAAGCTATTGAGTTATATGCCTCAAAACTGCGAAGAAGTAACGCCTCAATTTCCCTACACATTTGTGGATGAAACAAGAGAAAGCTTAGAAAATTTAATCCCGGAAAATAGTCACCAGCCCTACGATATGCGTGATGTGATAGCTGGTATTTGTGATACGGAATCATTTTTTGAAATACATAAGGATTTTGCTCAAAACATTGTGGTTGGTTTTGCAAGACTGGCTGGTAGAAGCATTGGCATTGTGGCCAATCAGCCGATGTTTTTGGCCGGTGTGCTTGACATTGATAGTTCAAAAAAAGGAGCCAGGTTTACCCGTTTTTGCGATTGTTTTAATATTCCGCTATTGGTATTGGTGGATGTGCCGGGCTTTTTACCAGGCACCGATCAGGAATGGCATGGCATCATTACCAATGGCGCAAAATTGTTGTATGCATTGAGCGAGGCTACCGTTCCTCGTGTTACAGTCATCACCAGAAAAGCGTATGGTGGCGCTTACGATGTAATGAACTCAAAACACATTGGTGCTGATATGAACTTTGCCTGGCCAACTGCGGAGATCGCCGTAATGGGTGCCAAAGGAGCCAGTGAAATAATTTTTAAAAAAGAAATTGCAGAAGCGGCTGATCCTGCAAAAAAGCTTTTGGAGAAGGAAGCCGAATATGCTGCGAAATTTGCCACGCCCTATCAGGCCGCTGAGCGTGGTTTTATAGATGAAGTGATAGAGCCAAAAGACACCCGGAAAAAACTAATTCGTTCTTTTGCAATGCTGGAAAATAAGGTAGTTAAAATACCAAAGAAGAAGCATGGAAATATTCCATTGTAATAGTAGAGATCATAAATTATAAAAATAACTTCTCTTCTGATTCCTTAAACTGGCTATCAACAATGTTTAAATTTATCACTAAACCATTGTCCAAATAAATACTTCAAACACTTTCAATGCAAATGGCTTTGATTTAAAAGGATTTCCTAATTTTAACTTGGATTGTTAAAATTAAGTCTTCAAAAATACCGCTATATGCCAACCATTCCTTTATCATTGCAGCAGCAGCTTGCAGCACCTTTCCAACTCACGCAACAACAAATTGATTACTATCAGCAAAATCGCTTTATCAAATTGAAAACTGTTTTATCGAAACAGGTACTTGATTATTTTAATGAGCGCATTTCAACAAAGGTTCAGGAATTGAATATGGAAACCACAGCACTTGCGGATAGAGGTACCTATGGCAAGGCTTTCCTGCAATTGTTTAATCTCTGGTGTGAAGATGAACTTATAAAAGAACTGATCTTTAGCAAAAGGCTGGCGAAAATAGCTGCGGCTTTAATGCAGACTGAAGGAGTGCGCTTGTATCACGACCAGGCCTTGTTCAAAGAGGGTGGTGGCGGCATTACACCATGGCATGCCGACCAATATTACTGGCCGTTGCAAACCGATAAAACCATTACGGCATGGATACCTTTACAGGCCGTTCCTTTGGAAATGGGACCACTCGAATTTAGTGCCGGTAGCCATCAGTTGGTGGAAGGCAGGGAGTTGGAAATTGGAGATGCCAGTGAAATACAAATGCAACAAAAATTAAGGGTAACCGATTTTAAACATGTGATAGAGCCGTTCGATGCAGGTGAAATCAGTTTTCATTCCGGTTGGGTATTTCATCGGGCAGGTGCCAATATCACTCACCAAATGCGAAAGGTTATGACGATCATTTACATGGATAAAAATATGTTACTAAAAAAACCTGAAAATAAAAACCAGTTGAACGACTGGAATACCTGGTGCCCCGGCGCAACTGTTAATGAAGAAATCAATTCGCCACTCAATCCAATATTATTTGAATACCAATCAACTCAATCATGAAACAAAAATTAAAACTCTCACTACTCGTTTTTTTCGTCTCATTTAATTGCTTTGCCCAGATAGATCATGTTGAACCACTCAACTGGTGGATAGGCATGAAGGATCCGAACCTGCAGTTGTTAATTCATGGCAATAACATTGGAGAAACAACACCTGTCATTGATTATCCCGGCGTAACCATCAAGAAAATATTCAAAGCAGCCAGTAACAATTATCTTTTTGTTGATTTGGTTATTGCTAAAAATACAAAGCCGGGCACCTTCTCCATCAATTTTAAAAAAGCAGGTAAAACTTTTTTCACGTATGATTACACATTGCTCGCAAGACAACAGGATGCTGCAAAAATCAAAGGTTTTAATTCATCCGATGTAGTCTATTTGCTGGTACCGGATCGTTTTGCCAATGGTGATTACGGCAACGATGTAATACCAGGGATGAAAGAAAATAAAATAAACCGTAATGTCCCTGGTGGCAGGCATGGCGGCGATATCAGGGGCATCATCAACAGGCTGGATTACATAGCCGATATGGGATACACCGCCATCTGGCCCACTCCATTACTGGAGAATAACATGGCCGAATATTCGTATCATGGCTATTCTATCACTAATCATTATAAAGTAGATCCAAGATTTGGTACCCTGGATGATTACAAAGAATTGTCGAAAAAGGCTCGCCAAAAAGGAGTGAAATTAATATTTGATGAAGTATTAAATCACACTGGTACCGGCTATTGGTGGATGAATGATTTGCCTTTTAAAGACTGGTTAAACAAACCGGATACATTTGTAGTAAGCAATCACAGGCGCACGGTAAACCAGGATATGTATGCTTCAAAATATGATCAGGACCTGATGACCAATGGCTGGTTTGCACCAACCATGCCGGACATGAACGGGAAAAATCCATTTTTGGCTGCCTATTTAATTCAATCCTCCATCTGGTGGATTGAAACCCTGCAATTAGGGGGCATCCGGCAGGATACTTATGGCTACTCCGATAAAACATTTTTAAAAAACTGGAGCTGTCGCATCATGAATGAATATCCCAACTTTAGTATGGTGGGCGAGGAGTGGAGTCTGAATCCATTGATTACTTCTTATTGGCAACAAGGAAAAATAAACCGGGATGGTTACACCGGTTGCCTTACCAGCATCATGGACTTTCCGTTGCAAGCCGCCCTGGTGGATGCATTGAAAGAACAGGACGATCCAAATTTTGGTAAAGGACTTCCACAATTGTACGAGGCACTGGCCAATGATTTTGTTTATGCTGATCCAAACCATATATTGGTTTTGGGCGACAACCATGATATGGACCGCATATTTACCCAGTTGAATCAGGACGTTGACCTCACAAAAATGGCATTGACTTATTTACTAACAACAAGGGGTATCCCACAAATTTTTTATGGTACCGAAATATTAATGGAAAACACTGGTCATCATAAAAACGATGGGTTGATAAGATCCGATTTTCCGGGTGGTTGGAAGGACGATGCGGTCAATGCATTTACCGGAACTGGCTTGTCCGAAACTCAAAGCAATATGCAGACCTACATAAAGCAACTATTAAACTGGCGCAAAAATAATCCGGTGATTGCAACGGGTAAAACGCTGCATTTTGCGCCATTTAATGGAGCCTATGTTTATTTCAGGTACAATATGCAAAAGCTGGTAATGGTTGTGATGAATAAAAATGCCACTCCGATAGATATGGACATGAATAGATTCGCAGAAATTTTAAGGGATAAACGAACGGCAATAAATATTATAACAAATACAAGTACGGCCTTAAAAAATGGCTTAATAATACCGGCTAAATCTGCGTTGGTTTTTGAAGTGGAATAAGATTAAATTACACTTGCTTCAGTTAAAATAATTTGCCAACAATATCAATTTATGCATGGAATTCACCCACATAAAGTAAAGGTAACCTCGGGTTCACTTGTCCATTATGTGCGATTTAAATCAAATTTTGTTGAACCGCGAAACGTAGATGTATGGTTGCCAGACGGGTATTCTTCCAATGAGCAGTATGCAGTATTGTACATGCACGACGGGCAGATGCTTTTTGACGGTTCCCGTACCTGGAATAATGCGGAATGGAAAGTGGATGAAACGCTCGGAAAGCTACACAACGATAAAGAAATAAGGGAATGTATAATAGTTGGCATTTGGAATGTTCCTGAAAAAAGATATGCTGATTATTTTCCTGAAAAAATTATTAAAGATATTCAGGAACCTTCACGAACAGCAGTTCTAACTAAGCAAATCAAAGGGCATCCCAGTGGCGATAACTACCTTAAATTTATTGTAAAGGAATTGAAACCGTTCATTGATCACACGTATGCTACATTTCGGGATGTAGATAATACATTCATCATCGGTAGTAGCATGGGCGGACTAATTTCAGCCTATGCATTGTGTGAATACCCGGATGTATTTGGTGGGGCGGCTTGCCTTTCTTTTCATTCTCCTCTGGCATCTTTTAGTTTGATCAATCACGAAACGGATGAAGCGGTCGCCAGTAAATTCCGTAATTACTTATTCAAACATTTGCCCCCGCCCAATACAAGAAAAATATATTTTGACTATGGAGACAAAGGCGGAGATGCTGTGTATAAACCCTATCAAACAGCCATTGATGAAATCATGAAACAAAAAGGATATTCAGACCTTTATTGGCAAACAAGGTTTTTTCCGGGCGAAAATCATTCAGAGCAATCATGGGCAAAGCGTTTATATATTCCATTAATATTTTTGTTAAAGAAGAAGGATTGAAGGAATCTGGTGAATTGTGCCAATGGTATCACCTAAAATATTTCAGCGTTTTTTATTGATAGCTATTGTCCATTTTAAAAATGCGTTAGGTATCCCTGCAACGTGCTGTAGTTTCCATGGGTTTGTAAATTAAATCATTGATTAGGTGTAAAAACTACTATGGACTATTTATCCAGGAATGATATATGTCTGGGTCAGGTGTCCATTTTTATTATCACTCATTTTAGTGGTTTCCTTTCGTACTTTTTTCATGTGATAGAAATTTTGTCTACGACACTAACACCTTTATATTTTATCCCAAAATATATTGCTCCATTTTTTCTCAACCTTATTTACTTTAGTTTGCAAGTAGACAACTTTCTAAACTTCCATATTATTTTCTATTCTTTTACTTGCCAGCAAGCTAAATATCAAAGAATCTGAAAAAATATTTTATTTTATTTTTCACTAAAATGCTTAATTTGTTTATTAAAAAGAGCTTATTTAGGACTAAAAAATTTAACAGATCGCAACTTGTTTAAATTTTAAGGAAGTATAAATTTATTTGTTAAACAGAACTTTCAAAATATTTTGAAAGTTTTTAAACATTTATTAAAATTGTTTTGTTAATTGCATCACATTCGATCGTTAAACAAAAATAATAGGATGTATTGTTTTTATGCCAATGTCAATTTGCTTTTTTAATCTCTAAATCAATAAAAAATGAAACACACTTTGCTTGAAATTTTACCTATTGCAACCGACAATTATGTTGCATTTACATTCTTTGTGGGTACAATGGCCATGATGGCCGCCTCTGTCTTTTTCTTCTTTGAAATGAACAATGTACCGCAAAAGTGGCGTACATCTGTTCTTGTGTCTGGTCTTATTACCTTTATTGCAGCCGTACATTATTACTACATGAGGGGCTACAATCTGGAAACCGGTGAATCACCAATCTTCTTTCGCTATGTTGACTGGATTTTAACAGTGCCGTTAATGTGCGTAGAGTTTTATTTGATTACCAAAAAAGCTGGTGCCAAATCAGGTCTGCTATGGCAACTAATTTTTGCCTCGGTAGTAATGTTAGTAACCGGTTACATCGGTGAAGCCATTTATGGTAAAGAAACCCAGAGTTGGATTTGGGGTTTAATTAGCGGTATTGCTTATTTCTACATCGTTTACCTGGTGTGGTTTGGAGACGTTGCTAAACTTGCAGGCAATGCAGGTCCAGCCGTTAACAAAGCTGTAAGAACATTGGGTTGGTTCGTTCTTGTTGGATGGGCTATTTATCCAGTAGGTTATATAGCTGGTACAGCCGGTGGCCTGTTTGGTTTCCGCGTATTTGAAGGTCTATCAATGGACATTGTTTACAACATTGGTGATGCCATCAACAAAATCGGGTTTGGTTTAGTGATTTACGCACTAGCTCAGTCTGAAAAGTCGACTTCACCTGCAATTGCTTAGTTGATAATAGAAAGTGCAATACAACTTATATTGCACTTTCTATTTTTAAAATACTTTTTAAAAACTGAGTATGTTAAGGATTTCACTACTATTATCAGGATGTATTCTTTTTCTTTTTCAGGAATACATATTACCGATTAATACCGACATCCAGTTTATTATTTTCCTATGTGGCATCCTTCTGCTAGGTGTTCCGCACGGAGCAGCCGATTTATTGGTTGCCAATCAAAATGCAGGCTTTCAAAAAAAAGCATTTTCGCAAGTCCGTTTTTTAGCAATCTATCTGGGACGTTTGTTTTTATTTGCTGCTATTCTTTGGTTTTTCCCGATCGCTGGAAACCTTCTCTTCATTCTTTTTGCCGCTTACCATTTCGGCGAAACTGATTTATATCAGTTCAAAACCAATACACTTATTGGTAAATTATTTGTAATCTCTTATGGGTTATTAATTCTTTCAGTTATTCTGCTCCATCATTTTGAAGAGGTGAAACCTTTATTCCAAATGTTTGAGGCAGGTAAAGAAAATGTCGTATTTATTAATTGGCTCGACGTAAACCGATATAATATTATTTCTGTTTCGGGAATATTATTTTTTACAACAACCTTTATCTATTTTCTTCGGAACAGCAACACAGGTTCAAGAGATAAGGGAGAGTTTCTAATTCGTTTCGCAGTTATTTTATTGATACTTTTCAACCTTCCCATGCTCCTTGGTTTTACATTTTATTTTGTTGTGTGGCATTCTGTATTATCTCTTAATAATATCACGACTTACTTACGAAAAAATAATTCTGTAACTCAAAACACCATCAGGAAAGAAATTGTATTGTATAGTGTATTAGCAATCGGTGGAATTGCCTTATTTGGTTTTACAGGTTTTATGTTTATCAGCAGCAATGCCATAGTAGGTTACCTTTTTTTAGGTCTTGCTGTGCTTACAGCACCGCATATGCAAATCATGCACGACATGTACAATAGCTTACGGCAAACTAAGCCAGCAGAAAATTAAAGGCTTATTCAAAAGTTGATCATGCATCGTGTTACAAAAATTTCCGATTGAGATAAAGTTCAAAGCTGATGAATGCAAAAAATACATTCTTCAGTCTTCCTTACCGGCGTTTTTAACCTTTATCTCAGTAAAAAAAGTCTGTACATTTCATAGCTCGAAATTGATCGCAATGTTTATTTGCAGTAAGGTTTTTGCTCTGATAAATCATCTCTCTATATTCCTGCTATTTATGTTATTTACGTATTTGAATCTTTTCAAATAATTTGAATTTATTTTTTACGCCTGTTATATTTTTATGTTTAGCTCTGTATTTGTGGTATTAAAATCTAATAGTATTTCAATCTTCAGGCAGGTTTAAATTTATAATCTTTTACTATAAGGCTCCTCGTTCAAAGCTGTTCCATATTTTTACTTTTATATCAATAATCAAAATTTGTTACCGCTGTTTATAAAATGACTCACGATGATTTGCGGGCATCAATTTTTCTACTGGCATCAGTATTTTACAAATGCAGCAGCGTAGAATAGCAATAGCTGCCACCGACAAGGCCTGCCTATGATCCTTCAATAGTCCTTTACTTTTATTCTCTTAACCTTACTCTTTATTTAAGATAGATTGTGTGCTCAATTTATGAATACCGTTGTTTGGTTATAATAGCCTAAAAATTTAAGAAAAAAGAAGAAGGAGATTGCGCAGAAATGATTCGTTTTACCCGTAAGCTTTTTACAGATAATATAATTGATACATGAACTTTTACCTATGATTGAAAATCTTTTTACGCATAAAGAAATGACGAAGATTTAGCAAATTCAAATGTGTTGATATTGTTTTTTATTAAGGATTTATTTAACGAAAAATTTCTTTAATATCATGAACATTGTCTGTTGTATAGTGTTATTAATTTCCGGTAAAACACTTACGTTATATCACTTTTTAAAACACTTTTATTTTCAATTTTAAAGATTAAAAAATCAATTATGAAATCAATTAAAAACGCTGCACTCTTTGTTGCAGTATCATTATTTTCCATCAATGCGATGGCACAAAGCAAACAGGATATTGTAGATGTAGCGGCAGGTTCAGCAGCACATACAACATTGGTGGCTGCCGTTAAAGCTGCAGACCTTGTGGGTACTTTAAAAAGTAAAGGGCCATTCACAGTATTTGCACCTACCAATGATGCCTTTGCAAAACTACCTGCAGGCACTGTTGACAATCTATTAAAGCCTGAAAGTAAGTCAGCACTTGCTGGTATTTTAACGTATCATGTAGTTGCTGGAAAGCTTGATGCGAAAGCTGTTTTGGCTGCTATAAAAAAAGGCGGTGGAAAAGTAGTTTTAACTACAGTGGCAGGTGGAAAACTGACTGGAACCATTGAGGATGGCAAAGTAGTATTAACAGATGATAACGGTGGTAAAGCAATCGTGACAGCAACTGATTTGAAAGCAACAAATGGTGTGATTCATGTGATAGATTCTGTATTGTTACCTAAGTAACTTTAAAGAAAATTACACACATTTAAGTTTAGTAAGTGTCACGTTAATCAACGCAGCACTGATAGTATGTAATAGTAGCAACCTGGCACATTAATAATTGTGTGCCAGGTTTTTTTATAAAAATCATAGCTATTAAAAATATAGCAGCGTACATTTTATTTACAATGCTGTTCTTCTATCAGCAATGCGACACAGTAACTATGTAAATATAAGCATCACAAAAAAATGGAAGATAGGTTTGGTTTCTTAATCACGGATCGAAGAAAATATTGAATGAGGGTGCTAAAATAAAACAAGCAGTCAAGTACTTGACTGCTTGTTTTTAGTATATTTAAAAGATTGGCTCTTCTAATTGCCGATCTCTTCTTTTATCTGCACTTCCTTTACTTTCCCATATTTAGAAACAATACTTTTTATTTCGGAGGCTTTACCCACCATTACAAACTGTAGTTTATTTGTTGGAAAATAGGTAGCAATAATTGCTTTGGCTTTTTCTACCGTTAACCCATCCACGTTTTTTTCAAAATTATTGATAAACGATTCATTAAATCCATACCAGAACATTTGAGTCATTAATCCTGCTAATTGTGCAGCAGTTTCATAGCGAGGAGGAAACTGTCCCTTCACATAGTTTTTTGCAGAAGCCAGTGCAGTTTCATCAATTCCTTTTTTGTGCAGGTTGTTCAAAACCTCCAATGCTTTATCGATTGCGGCTTCGGTTGTTTTGTTGGCAGTAAAAGTAGAGATACTGAAAGTGCCGCCATTTTTCAATTCATTAAAACGACTGCCAGCTCCGTAGGTAAGACCGGTATTTACCCGAAGCTCATCATTGAGCATAGAAGTAAAGCGGCCTCCAAACAGGGTATTGATTACATCAATTGCAATATAGTCTGGATTGTTGCGGCTAATGCCGGGTGCGCCAATGTAAAAAGTTGTTTCCCTGGCATCATCTTTATTGATGAGTAAAACATTGTTGGCAGAGGCATACGCAATTGGTTTTGATGCAAGGCTTACCCTCGTGTTGTCGCCTTTCTTCCAGCCTGCAAAAAGTTTTGTCAGCAGAGCTTTCATTTCTTTACTATTGAAATCACCCACCATCGCAAAGGCGGAGCCTTCTGGTAAATAATTGGCTTTGTAAAAAGTTTTTACATCATCAACTGTTAGTACACGTACGGTTGATTTTTTTCCTTGAATGATATTGCCATACACATGATTACCAAACATGAATTTATCAAAGTAGGCTGGCATTACAGATCGGGGACTTTCTTTTTGTTGCTCTAAATTGGTTAGTAATTTTTTCTTTTCCTTTTCAAATTCATTTCTATCAAATGCAGGATTCAGCAGCACCTCTTTAATCATTTCCAAAACTTTTTCTTTGTCCTTGGATGCAAATTTTGCAGCAATGCCTGATGATTCTTTGGATGCAAATGTGCTGATGGATGCGCCCATAAAATCCAGTGCTTCATCTAATGCTGCCCTGCTATAGCTGATGGTGCCGTGTTTTAAAGCAGTGGCGGTTAAAGAGGCGAGCCCGGCTTTGTTACCATCATAAATGGCACCGGCAGGTATCACCATCGATACGCTGATTACCGGAACTTCCTTTTGTTCCATCAAATAAACGGTGAGGCCGTTGGGTAATTTAAATTGTTGGTATTTGGGCAATTGATAACCTTGCGCCATCATAGACAAACTACCAGCAAAAATGAAGAAGGTGCCGGTAATTACTTGTTTGATATATTGAATCATACTGTTTTTTTTAATGTTGAAATTGAATGATGGCGGAATTAATCTTCAGTGTTTGATTTTAAAATACCCACGGTACGACCGCTTTTGATGAAATATTTTTTAGTGACCTTTTTAATATCTTCCGCTGTTACTTTATTAAAAGCATCCGGCGCATCAAACATCTTTTTGTAGTCGCCAAAGAAAACTTCGTAGGTGCCTATGTTGTTTGATTTACCATTGATGGTTTCCACCTGGCTATAAAATTCCATCAGTTTTTGATTCTTTATTTTCTGCAATTCATTCTCAGTGATGCCGTCTTTTTTAATTTTTTCAATTTCTTCATATAGCGCTTTTTCCACTTCATTTTCATTGATGTTTGCTGCGGTTACTGCAAAAAATCCAAATGTGGTTGGATCAAAACTTTCTCCATAGCTGGTAAAAACCTGTGTAGCTATTTGCTTTTTATCTACCAGGGCAGCATACAGCCGGGAGGATTTGCCACTACTGAGAATATCACTTAAAATTGACAAAGCATAGTAATCTTCATTTTTTGATTCCGGAACTTTATAGACAATATTTAAATAAGGTGTAGAAACATCTTTTTGCAGAATAATTCTTCTTTCACCGGTTTGAGCCGGTTCAGTAATGTTTACTTTAGGTGGCGTTGGTTGTGCTGCAATCGGTTCAATGTATTTTTCTGCCAATCTTTTTACTTCATCAAATTTTACATTGCCCGATATCACTGTTACACAATTGTTAGGAGCATAATAGGTTTTAAAATATTTTTCCAGGTCGCTTTGCTTCCAGTTTTTCATATCATCTTCATAGCCTATAACTGGCCAGTGATAGGGATGCTCCTGAAATGCGGTAGCCTGCACTCCTTCGTTTAAGCCATTCCATGGAGAGTTCTCCAGACCGGTACTTCTTTCACTTAAGACCACCCCTCTTTCGCTTTCTACTATTTTGGGATCAATGCTAAGGCTTGCAATCCGATCGCCTTCCAAATCAAAAATCACCTCTGTAGCCGTGGAAGGAAACCAGTTGGTATAGACCGTTACATTTTCGGAAGTGTAGGCATTGTTGGCACCACCATTGAACTCCATGGTTCTATCAAACATTTTGGGACCGTATTTTTTTGCACCATTGAACATCATGTGCTCGAAAAAATGTGAAAGACCGGTAATGCCCTGGTGCTCATTCCGGCTGCCAACTTTATAAAATAAATACATGTTGGCATTGGGGATGGAGTTGTCTTCCACTACCAAAAATTTCATTCCGTTTTTAAGTGTGAATGATTGCACATCTGATGCTTTTATTTGAGCTTTTAAACAAAAGTTAAAAAACAATAAAGCCGGTAGAAGGATTTTTTTCATTGATCAGTTTTATTAATGTGATTTGCAGTAAAGCTATTCGGTTTTTGTTATCGGATCATTCGCTTTTATATGAACGGAAAATGAGATCAATCGTGTTCGTTTTTAATGGTCCTTCCAACGGACGAATTGGGGAATTTCCGGAGCTCCCTTTTTTATTAGATGAAAACAATTATTGAATTATTGGCTTGAATATCGGTGAAATAAAAATGGTATGTTGCGAAAGTGTTTACTCCCTGCCGGATAACAGCTTGATGCCTTACCCCTTCAATGATTTGCCAGATTGAACCCCTTACCAAACCGAATTTCTGAAAGAAAAAAACATCCTTTAGTGGTTGTTAACCAAAGGCACTTATTTTTGACTACTAAATCTTGCGGATGCATCACTTACAAACTGCCGATTACATTGTTTTCTTTATTTATTTTATTGCCATATCTGTTTACGGATATTATATCTATCACCGCAAAAAGTCGACAACAACCAGTTCAAAAGATTTTTTCCTTGCTGAAGGTTCGCTGACCTGGTGGGCTATTGGTGCATCGTTGATTGCATCCAATATTTCGGCAGAACATTTTATTGGAATGTCGGGTTCTGGTTTTGCACTTGGACTAGCCATCTCCACCTACGAATGGATGTCGGCTGCCACATTGATTATAGTCGCTGTATTTATCATACCGGTTTATCTTAAAAATAAGATTGTAACCATGCCGCAGTTTCTATCCAGGCGGTACAATGATAAAGTGAGTACCATCATGGCCGTATTCTGGTTGCTGGTATATGTTTTTGTAAATCTTACTTCCATCATCTATTTGGGGGCTCTCGCTATTTCTTCCATCTCCACTATTAGTTTTGAATGGGCCATTGTTGGCCTCAGCATCTTTTCAATGATTGTTACTTTGGGAGGTATGAAGGTGATTGGCTATACCGATGTAGTGCAGGTTTTTGTACTCATCATCGGCGGATTGGTAACTACCTATTTAGCATTGACGTTGTTATCTGAACAATATGGTTTTGGTAAAGATATTTTTAAGGGCCTGTCCATAATACGACAAGAAGCACCCACCCATTTTCACATGATCTTTGATTCAAGCAATCTCCATTATAAAGAACTACCGGGCCTTTCTGTGTTGATTGGAGGAATGCTGGTGAATAACCTGGCTTACTGGGGTTGCAATCAATACATTGTACAACGTGCGCTGGGAGCCGATTTAAACACGGCCCGTAAAGGTATTTTATTTGCTGCCTTCTTAAAATTACTGGTGCCGGTTATAGCCGTACTGCCGGGTATTGTAATGTATGTATTGCATAGCAAGGGCATGTTTCAACAAGAGATGTCGGATGCCGCCGGTGTTATTAAACCAGACCATGCTTATCCAACATTGATGAATCTGTTACCAGCCGGTTTAAAAGGAATTGCATTTGCAGCACTTACTGCAGCCATTGTAGCATCGCTGGCAGGTAAGGCCAACAGCATCTCTACCATTTTTTCACTGGATATTTATAAAAAATACTTTAATAAAGAAGCTTCCGAAAGAAAGATGGTATTGGTGGGCCGATGGGCAGTGGTAGTGTCAATGGTAATTGCAGCCATCGTAACACCAGCACTTAAGTCGCTCAACCAGGCCTACCAGTTTATACAGGAATATGTGGGCTTTATCTCGCCGGGGGTACTGGCTATTTTTCTGCTGGGACTTTTCTGGAAGCGCACCACCGCAGCAGCAGCCATGGCCGGAGCTTTATTAACCATTCCTATTTCTACAGTGCTAAAATTTTTACCGGTGTGGACCAATGGTGCCTTTCCGGATTATCCTTTTCTGGATAGAATGTCCATCGATTTTGTATTGATTGTTGCAATCATGATTGCTATTAGTCTTGCAAAACCCAAAAGCGAAATGGATGCCCATACCATCGAAGTAGATACATCCATGTTTAAGATCAGTACTTCGTTTGCAATCGGTTCAATAATTATTATGGGTATTCTGGCTGCATTGTACACGGTTTTCTGGTGATCTTTTTATTTTATCCGATCGCAGACCTGTCGATGTAAAAGTGATTTTCAATGGGCAACCTCCGGTTTTTACTTCGATCAGCCGACGGGTTTATTTAGCCGAAATAGTTCAATAAAAGAGGGTTATATCAAGCCCAATTACTTTGCACCTGCATTGGAAATATAGGTAGCCGGTAGTCTTAAAATAATCATACTTGACGGACATCCGGTAATACCTGCAAGGTTGCCTGCAAAGCTAAAAAAGCAGCAGTCAATTTCTAAAATTCTGGTTTTGGAATATTTAGGCATGTTTTTTTCGTAGGTGAATTTGCCATTCCCGCAATCCGGCCTTTTTGGCTAGGATTGTGAGCCAATCAAAAGATGATCTATTCCTTCATTTTAAAAAAAAGATGATGTCAACAACAACACAACCCGCCGACTTACCCGAAATACCAAACGAGGTTCCCAAACCCGTTGTTGTTCCTGAAATAGCGCCACCAGCCAATCCTGAAACTCCACAGTTGCCGCCGGAAGAACCTGCTGTGATTCCCCAGGAGGAACCTTTAAAGCCTGATATTCCGATAGAAATTCCACCATCAAACCTTTAATGATTTTACTCTGAATAACGAAAGCGAGAAACAAAGGAATTGGATTACAAACGGATTCATGTGAGTGTGCTACATTGAAAATTACAGTTTAACACCTGCCAGTAACACCTGCGGCGGATTAAATATCAATCCGCCGTTTAACCTGGAATAAATTCCCCGATCTGCAAAATGCCTGGTTTTGATTGTAAATGATCCCGGATGCGCCAGCCAAAAAATGGGTACATTGGATAGTCTGGAATATACCCGTCACCAACCATATTAAAGGAAATAAAATTTTTTAGCGTGGAAGGAATCAACGACTTTAGTAAGCAACATTATATGGAACCTTGTCTACCTGGCGAATTACAACGGTATTTTTTTAAAGTGAATGGGCTAAACCGCTTGCTGGACCTGCCGGATACTACTGGTAAATTTGCATTAGAAAAGTCTGTGACTGATTGCATCACCGGCTTTGGTGAAATGATTGGTTTTTATTAAAGGCAATAAGCCTGGCGGGTTGTTACTCGTTAATACCAGATTCAGGTTGCTGATTCTGTTGTTAAAAAAATCAATTGTTCCTCCTTTAAAATGGTAATATGTTTATTGGTAATAGAAATATAGCCTTCTTGTGTAAATTCATTGAGTATCCTGAAAACCGTTTCATAGGTAGTACCCGCATAAGATGCAAGATCCTGCCTACTTAAAACAATATCAATGCTTCCTTGTGTTGTAACCCCAAACTTATTTTTTAAAGCAAGTAAAGAATAAGCAATTCTGCCTTTTACCTGCATGTGGGCAAGGTGATTCATCTTTTTTTCAGAGCGTTGTAATTCGTCGGCATAAAACATCAAAAGGCGAATCGTAAATTCATTATTGACCCGGAGGGTTGCATTAAAGAAATCAAGGTCAACAAAACAAACAGTCGTTGCTTCGATTGCTGTACCCGAAACCGGGTAAATGGTTTCTTCACCGAGGCCACGGTGACCAATAATATCTCCATCTTTCGCAAATCGTATTATCAGTTCCTTTTCTTTACCCCACTTTTTATGCACTTTTACGGTGCCGGAATAAATGAAATACATTCCCCTAACTGGTTCTCCTTCAGTAAAAATTTCTTTCCCTTTTTTAAAGGATAACGTTTTTTTGTTTCCTTCTATAGCAGGCAGCCATTCTGGTAAACAGCGCTGGCATAAAAAGCAGCTTTTTAAGTCGCAATCTTTCATGGTCTTTTTCATTCGGTCGGAAAATTAAGGGCTAAATTTCAGTAAAAAAAATAGCTGGATGAATATAGATTAAAATAAGTTGTGAGCGGATGGTATCATACGGGCCTGTATTTTTCACTTTTAAGTTCAGATTATAAAACAGCTCTTAAAACAATCTGTAGTTTTTCAAAGAGCGGCTACGCTCAATATTGTTTACAAAATGAAAAAAATGAATAGCTTCAGGTAGC
>Ga0209181_10002266_pt1 | contig 31864 bp, 2 predicted proteins | sample MAT05_FD_187208 | JGI IMG/M metagenome (GOLD analysis project Ga0209181, IMG submission 187208) | Freshwater microbial communities from Lake Fryxell liftoff mats and glacier meltwater in Antarctica - MAT-05 (SPAdes) (version 2) | ecosystem: Environmental > Aquatic > Freshwater > Ice > Liftoff... | reverse complement strand
CCGATTTTCGCCGCGGCGGGCAATCGCGTGGTGGCGCCCGACCTGCTCGGTTTCGGCAAAAGCGACAAGCCGGCTGATGATGCGCGCTATACCTACATGTTCCATCGCGACATGCTGGTGAATCTGGCCCTGCGTCTGGATCTCGGCAACATCGTGCTGGTGGTGCAGGACTGGGGCGGGCTGCTGGGCCTGACCCTGCCACCGGCGATGCCCGCGCGCGTAGCCGGGCTCCTGATCATGAATACCGCCTTCGCCGCCGGCGACGCGCCGCTGGGACAAGGCTTTCTCGACTGGCGCGCCTTCAACAACAAGAATCCCGACATGGCGATCGGCAAGCTGATGGGCCGCGCCTGCCCGCACCTGACGCCGGCGGAAGCGGCGGCGTATGACGCCCCGTACCCCGACGTGACGTACAAGGCCGGCGTGCGGCGCTTTCCCAACCTGGTGCCGGATCATCCGCATGCCGAGGGCGCCGCGCTGTCGCGCAGCGCGCGCGACTGGTTCGGCAGCCAGTGGGCCGGCAAGACCTTCATGGCCGTGGGCATGCAGGACCCGGTGCTGGGGCCGCCGGTGATGCGCGAGGTGGCCAGGCACATCCGCAATTGCCCGCCGCCGCTTGAAGTGGCGGGGGGCGGGCATTTCCTGCAGGAGTGGGGTGAAGACGTGGCGCGCGCAGCGCTGAAGGTGCTGTAGCCGATGCCACGCAAGCCCGGCATCGGTTTCATCGCGCCCTCGGGCCAGCTGCTCGATGCGGCCGCGCTCGAACGCTCGATCGACTATTTCAAGGCGCGCGGCTGGCGCGTTGTGGCGCCCTCCGCGATCCGCAGCGTGCATCAGCGCTTCGCCGGCGACGATGCGGCAAGGGTGGCCGCGCTGCATGCGATCGCCGCGCGCGACGATGTGGATCTGGTGATGGCGGTGCGCGGCGGTTACGGGCTATCGCGCCTTTTGGGCAAGCTCGACTACGTGCGCCTGGCGGCGTCCGGCAAGCGCTTCATCGGCCACAGCGATTTCACCGCGCTCTTGTGCGCAGGCTATGCCAATGGCAAGCTGGCCGGCATCGCCGGGCCGACCGCCTGCCACGATTTCGGCGCCGAGCATGTAAGCCCATTCACCGAGCGTCACTTCTGGCGCGTGATTAACCGCCTGCCCGACGCAATCACCGTTCCATGCGTGTTGCCAAGGAATGCGCCAAGTGGCTTGTTCAAGGGCCGGCTCTGGGGCGGCAACCTGGCGCTGGTGGCGCATCTCGCAGGCACGCGCTACATGCCGAAAATCAGCGGCGGCCTGTTGTTCGTAGAGGACATCAACGAGCACCCGTATCGCATCGAGCGCATGCTCTACCAGTTGCTGCATGCCGGCATTCTCGGACGCCAGCGCGCGCTGCTGCTGGGTGATTTTTCCGCCTACAAGCTGGCCGAGAATGACAACGGTTTCGATTTCGACAGCATGGTGGCGCACCTGCGCGCGCACCTGCCGATTCCGCTGCTGACCGGGCTGCCTTTTGGTCATGTGCGCGACAAGCTGTCGCTGCCCTTTGGCGGCATGGCTGCGCTTGAAATCGGGCGCGGCGAGTACCGGCTGGGCTATTGAGTCCTCGGTCTCGGAACTGAAAATCTGCACGGCTGCCGGGCAACCCCGGCGCATCGAGGCCGCACAAGGCAATGCCGGGCCGACGAAAGAGCTCATCGCGATGGGGGAGCTGCGGTGGCGCGGGTGCAAAATGATTGCGCGAGACTGCTGGAAAGTGCTATACTGGCGTTCTCAGACGCGGGGTGGAGCAGTCTGGCAGCTCGTCGGGCTCATAACCCGAAGGTCACAGGTTCAAATCCTGTCCCCGCAACCAAATAATCAAGCACTTAGCCTGGCCTTCGAGCCGGGCTTTTTGCTTTGTGGGTTGCGTGTAAGCGGCTTGTAACCGGATTTCATCAATCCAGCGCCACGTTTCCCGCCCCGACTGCTGCTTGGGGCCCCAGTAAGCATTCCTCGGCGCAGTTCCAAAAAGGGGGGTGCCCGTTTTCGGGACTCCAGCGCGAGGTGCCTCCGTGCCGATGCGTGGGACCGGTGCGAAACCTCATTGCTCTATGTAACTAACGCGCGCAGAATTTGATTTGCTAATCGGCGCAAGTGCGGATGGTCGATGCGGGACTGCGAAAGAAAAGAGGCTCTAGCATGGATACAGAATCGCGCGGATTCCCGATCGTCATTGAAGATGCCATCACTCGCATGCGCGAGCATGGAATTTGGTTATCGGCAGCGGTCATTGCCGCTGCGCTATCTTCGGCACGCGAGGTGTAGCACAACCGTCGGCACGGTCGAATATAGGCAAGCGCCATGGTGCGGCGCACATATGCAAGCGCATTTTTGTCGCTGCTCGCAGACGTTGCTCTGCGGCCTTGTGGACAGGTCGCTTTCGGCAAGCGGAGCGGTAACCTTAAGTTTGTAGCGTGCCCCCGCAACCAAACAAATCAAGGGTTTGCATGCGTGCATGCCCCTTTGGTTCGGGAATTCCGCCGACTGCGGTCTGCGGCCGCAAGCGATCGGCTCCGGCGAATTCGGTCCCCTTGCCTGCGCAAGCGTGCTTCGCCTACGCCAAAGGCCCGGCACGGTCATTTGCCAGCGACTTTCGTCGCGCAGGTGTCGGCACGGGCTTTTGTGCGGTTCCTGGAGCAAGAAAGAGGGCGGCACGCAATAGTCCATGTGGGCTATAGGCGCAAAGGGTTGGATCGGCGCAAAATGCGTTATTCGCTAGTGAATTTGTCAATCATTCACAATCAAATCCTGGAGATACAAAAATGTCACTGATGAAATCGGTTCGCATGCTGGTGGCTTCGGTGACCTTGCTCGCTGCAACCGGGGCGGCGCAGGCGGCGATCATCGAATCGACTAGTACGGATGCGTCGGCGGCGCCCGGGTCGTTCGCTTATCCCACCTTCACGCTGTTTTTCGCCGAGTTTCCGGCCTTTACCGCGCCTTACGATTTGGTCGCGCTTGATTTCGACATCAACTACGATGCGGCGCAACTGACCTTTAACCCCCATCTTTCTTCGATCACCTACAATGGCAATCCCATCGTTGGCATCAACGCCGCGCTAGGCCAGCTTGCCAGTGACAGTGGCAGCGTGTGTGCCGGCAATGTGTGTAGCATCGCAGCCCCCGGCCGGTTTACCGTAGCGTGGAGCACGCTGAGTAATGCCGGATTGAACACTCCCGTGGTACTGACGGCAGCGTTTCAGGTTCTGCCCGGTGCCACTGGCGACATCATTCAGTTGGTTGGAACTTCGGGACGCGACGGGCAGCTGTTACTCGATTCTTTCGACCAGGGCGCAGTGGTCACCGCCGTCCCCGAACCCGAAGGCTGGCTGATGATGCTGGCAGGCGTCGGTTTGATCGCCACCCTGGGCCGGCGTCGTCTGGCTGCGCGCAGCTAAGCGCTGGCCGGACGTGCGGCGTGAAATTCGAAGTTTCGCCGCAGCAACAACAGGGTTCGCCCGAGTGGCGCCGGGCAGGCCCACCGGCGGCCGGACTGCCAAGTGTGGCCGCAAGGGCCGCGTAGCCGACACCCACCGAATTTCGCCAGTGCCTGAAGCGCAACCGATACCGACCGACCCTGCCGCGCTCGCGGTGGAAAGCGCGCCGGCCAGGTTCGCCAGCGTGCCCCGAACAGTTCGCGCCGATTCAATGCCCGCTCGCCCGCAGTGCCGGAACGGAGCAAAACCATGAAGACCTCGCGCTTGCTGCAGGGTTTGCTGCAGCGCCTGATTGGCACGCCTGCCGAGCGCGAGCTTGTGGCGCAGCAGACGCAGCGCGCGCGCAAGCGCATCCAGTTCGAAAGCCTGGAACCGCGCCTGCTGCTCTCCGATTCGCCGCTGCCGCAGCCGACCTTCAGCGCGCAACTGAGCTACGACGCCACCCTGAGCGCCGGGCTCAATGCGCGCCTGGAGGTGATCGACGAAGGCGGGGTGTCGCCGATTCTGCGGCTGTGGGACAACACCTTCAATCTGGAGCTGGGGCGCCAGGCGCTGGATGAAAACGTGCGGGTATCGATCACCGGGTCGATCTTCAGCGACGTGCTGGTGCTCGATCTGGGCTACACCGATGCCAACGGGGTCGCCAACTTCACGCCCTTCTCGATCAAGGTCGAGCTCGATGGCGGGCAGAACATTCCGCTCCTCTCCAACGATTCGCTGGTGTTTGCAAGCGACGGCCCCGATCGCTACAACCCGTTCAGTCTTTTCATCGACAGCACCTCGGATGTGACCTTCAACACCGGCTTGACCGTGGTTGACGGCCTCGATGTGCAGTCCGACGAACTGATCGACATCAACGCCGGCTCGGCCATCGTGGCCGGCCATGTGTACCTGGGCGTCAACAAGGCGGTCAGCAACGGCATCGACCTGCTCGACGGCTTCAATATTCTGGGCAACGCCACCGGCGGCATCAGCATCAACGGTGGCAGCATCAGTGCCGCGGACATCGGCCTCATCGTCACCACCAGTATCGACATCAATAGCCAGGACGCCGACTATCTGAATGGCGTCCTGAAAATCGCGCTGGTGCAGGCCAGCTCCGATGCCAGCATCGTGATCGACGGCAACGCCTCGCTTGCCGCCACCTCCGCACTGACCGCGCGCGCCACCTCGACCCTCGTCACGCGCGCCATCACCCGGCCCGATGCCGGCAGCACGCAATCCGACCGCGATGCCTCGGTGGCCAGCAACATCGTGGCTGGCAGCGCGCGGGTGCTGGTGGGCGGCACTGCCAGCCTGAGCAGTGCCAGCGGTGTCGTTACCCTGGCGGCGCTCAACACCATCGACGTGATCTCGGATGCCGATGGCACCGCCGGCCCCAACGGCGGCGCCGCGCTTGGCGGCACGGTGGCGGTGACGATTGTCAGCGGCGATACCCGCGCCGCGGTGGCCGATGCGGCAAGCGTCAGCGCCAACAGTCTGGCAGTTTCGGCACAAACCAATCGCAGCATCCAGACACGTGCCAAGTCCACCGTCGGTGGCGCCACCGATCCGGGCGGCAACAATACTCGCGGCCAGCAGCAACTGGCCAGCAACAATGCGCAAACCGGTGAAGGCAGCGTGTCGTTCGCCGGCGCGGTCGCGGTAACGCGCGTGGTGGGCAACACCGAGGCGCGGCTGGCCGGTGCCAGCGTGGTCGCGAGCGGCGGCGTGGCAGTGAGCGCAACCTCCACCCTCGATGCGCCGAGCGCCGCGCTGCTGATGACCGAAGCCGACGGCAGTGCAGTCAGCGGCAGCCCGGGGGTGGGCGTCGCCGCGGCGATCAATATCGCCGATATCGATGCACGTGCCACCCTCGGTGGCAGCGGCACGGTCAATGCATCGGCGGTAACGCTGCAAGCAGCCACCACCACAGGGCCGAAGTTCGGTGCCCTGGCCACCTCGGGCGCTGGCAGCAGTTCAGGCGTCGGCTTTGCCGGCTCGCTTGCCATTAATGTCGGCACCACCGTCACCGAGGCACTGGTCGAAGCCGGCTCGACTGTCACCGTCAGCGGCGGCGTGGTCACGCTTGCAGCGACCAGCCAGACGCGTGATGTGGCGCGCGCGCTGCCCAAGGTCAATGGCGCCACCGGTGAAAGCCTGGGTCTTGGCGCCTCGGTCGCGATCAACGTGGCCGACGACACCACGCGCGCAATGGTGGGCGCCGGTGCCACCTTCAACGCTGGCAGTCTCACCCAGAGCGCCACATCAACGGCGGATATCGACACCGAAGCCGAGGGCGGCGCCAGCGGCGGCACCGCGATCACCCCGGTGGGGGCGATCACGATTGTCAACGACACCACGCGCGTCGGATTCGAGGGCGCCAGCAGCACACAGCTGTCCGGCAGCCTCACCGCCAACGCGGCGCATGGCGCGGACATCGCAGCAATTGCCAAGGGCGATGCCGAAGGCAGCGACAAGGCCGCTGTTGGCGCCTCGATCGTGTTCACCAACGTCAACTCCGCCGCCGAAGCATTACTGGGCGGCAACCTTGCGGCCGGCGGCGCGGCGTTCCTGGCGGCCCGCAACACCGGCGCCACGCGTTCGGAGGCCAAGGCCAGCGCGCGCGGCGCGCAGGACAAGGGCAGCAACGCCGACAGCCAGGGCGCGACGGCGCGCACCGGCGGCAACAGCGCGGCGGCCAGCAATGGCGCACGGTCCGCCAGCGGCAGCACACCCAGCGCCGGCGGCAGCGACGGCCCGGTCACGGTGGCCGCCGCGCTGGTGTTCAACCGCGAGGTGGCGCAAGCCTCGGCACGGGTGGCAGGCGGCGTCGTGGTCGCAACCGGCGGTGGTCTCACGCTGCGCGGCGAATCGAATATCGACAGCAATGCCAAGGCTGACGGCAGTGCGGCCAACGGCAGCACCAACGTGGCCGCGGCGGTGGCGATCAACGTCGGTGATGTCGCCAGCGAAGCGCTGGTCGGCAGCGGCGTGACCCTGACGGTGCGCGGCCTGACGCTCGATGCCCGCATGGCGGACGTGGGCGGCGACGGCGTGCACAGCGCGGCGGCCGAATCGAAATCCGGCGCCGGTGACTCCGACAACAGCGGCGACACCAGTGTGGCAGGATCGCTGGCCATCAATGTCGGCAAGAGCCGCGCCGAGGCACGGGTGGCGGGTACCGCCACGGTCAACGCCGGCGGCGGCGCGGTCAGCCTCAATGCAAATAGCGTCGCCAGCGATACCGCCAGGGCCCTGCCCGAAGGCGGCGGCGCGGTGGCTGAAAACACCGGCGTGGGCGCGTCGGTGGCGATCAACGTCGCCGACCACACCAGCCGCGCCGAGGTAAGCGACGGTGCGGGCCTGGGCGCAAGCGGCACGCTGTCGATTGCGGCCCACAGCGGCAATACCATCACCACCCAGGCCGAAGGCGGCGCCAAGGGCGGCACTGCGGTGACGCCGGTGGTGGCAGTGACGGTGGTCAACCAGGACAGTATTGCGCGATTGGGCACGGGCGCCGCGACCGGTGTTGCCGGCAATGCCTTGATCAGCGCCGAGCTCAACAGCACAAACACGACCAAGGCCGAAGGCAAGGCAGAGGGCAGCAAGGATGCCGCCGTCGGCGCCGCGGTGGCTGTCAATGTCGAGAACAACAAGGCGGAGGCAAGCCTGGCGCGTGCGGTCAATGCCACCGGTGCCATCGCGGTGGCATCAATCGCGCGCAGCGCGAGCAATGCGCAAGCCAAGGCCAGCGCGGTCGGCGGCAAGGAAGACGATTCGAACAGCGCAGCCGACGACAACGCTGTCGATCAGCAGACCGGCGCCGGGCGTGGCGCAGGCAATGCCGCGGCCGCCGGCGGCGGTGCGCGCGACAGTTCCGGAACGCCGGCCATACCCTCGGCCCAGGGCAATGGCGGCGGCACCGTAAGCGTGGCCGCCGCGGTGGCGGTCAACGTGGCGCAGACCACCGCGCGCGCAAGCGCAGGCGGTGCGCTCAACGCCGGCGGTGCGCTGAGCGTGACCAGTCGCGCCAATGCCGATGCGCAAGCCGTGGCAGACGGCAGCACCCGCGCCGCCGACCCGGACAATCCCAACGACACCGGTGTCGGCGTGGCGGTGGCCATCAATGTGGCGCAGGTCACCAATGAAGCGCTGCTGCGCAATGACGCGCAGGTCAATTCCAGCGGTCTCACCGTAACGGCTACGATGGCAGATGTCGCCGGCGATCAGATCAACACCACCAGCGCTGCGGCCAAGAGTGGCGCCGGCGGTGCCAAGACCGGCGTCGCCGGCTCGCTCGCGGTCAACGTCGCGGTCACGCGCACCATTGCCGAGGTGGCCAGTGGTGCAAGCGTTGACGCCAATGCTGGCGCGGTGGCGATCAGCGCCTCCGCGCGCAGCGCGGATTCGGCACATGCGGTGCCCGCCAGTTCAGGCCCGCAGGTCGACGCCAAGGATACCGGCGTTGGCGCATCGATCGCGGTCAACGTGGCCGACCATATCGCGCGTGCCGAAGTGAAAAACGGCGCGACCCTGGGCGATGCAGGTACCCTCGGTATCAATGCCGCGTTCGAGAACGCCATCGTCACCGAAGCCAAGGGCGGCGCCAAGGGCGGCACCGCGGTCGCGCCGGTGGTGGCGGTCACGGTGGCCAACCAGGACGCGATCGCGCGCCTGGGCAGCGGCCCGGCCACCGGCGCCGGCGGCAACGTGACCGTCGGTGCCACCCTGAAAAGCAGCAACAGCACGCGCGGCGAGGGCAAGGCAGAAGGCAAGAAAGACGCCGCCGTTGGCGCCGCGGTCGTTGTCAATGTCGAAGTCGACCGTGCGGATGCCGAAATCGCGCGTTCGGTCACAAGCGACGGCGACATCAGCGTGAATGCCGTGAGCCGTGTCAGTGCCAGCGCCGAAGCCAAGGCCAGCGCGGTGGGTGGCAAGGAAGACGATTCCAGCAGTACTGCCGACGATCATGGGGTTGACGACAACACCGCTGCCGGACGCAACACCGGCAATGCCGCGGCTGCGAGTGGTGGCGCGCGCGACAGCGCCGCAGGGACCGCCACGCCCACAGCCAGCACCGCCAGCACCGACACCGGCGAGAGCGGCGGCGCCAAGACCGTGAGCGTCGCAGCCGCGGTGGCGGTGAACGTGACCGACAGCACCAGCCGCGCACGCCTGACCGGGGCCGCCATCAATGCAGGCGGCAATGTCAGTGTGAGGTCCAGCGCCAATACCGATGCCAGTGCCAAGGCCGACGGCAGTGCCACCACCAAGGGTGACGAAGGTGACGCCAGCGTGGGCGCCGCGGTAGCGATCAACGTCGCCAATCTGACCAACGAGGCTGTGGTTGGCGGGACCACGGCGATCAGTGCCGAAGGCCTGACGCTCGCCGCGACCATGACCGATGACGCCGGCGACTTGACCCATACCACGCAGGCGGACGCCAAATCCGGCGCCGGCGGCGGCAAGGTTGGCGTGGCCGGGTCGGTGGCGATCAACGTGGTCAATGAGGACACCCGTGCTGTGCTGCAGGCCGGTGCGTCCGCCAGCCTGGCCGGTGGTGATCTGCGGGTGCAGGTGGCTTCCACCTCCGACGATACCGTGCGCGCCAAACCCGAGGGCGATGGCGCCGCCGGCAGCGATGTCGGTGTTGGCGCATCGGTGGCGGTGAATGTGGTCGATCGCAATCTTGCGGCCGAGCTTGCCGATGGCGCGGCCACCACCGGCCAAGTCGACCAGTTCGATATCAGCGCTAATGCCAACCACACCCTTCTCACCGAAGCGGCGAATGGTGCCAAGGGCGAGGTCGGGGTCGGCGTGGCCGCCGCGGTGACCATCGCCACCAACGACACCCGCGCCTATGCGGGCAGTGCCGCCGGCAATATCAGCGCCGCCGGCAACGCGCAGGTGCGCGCCAGCCATATCGAGCAGGTCACCGGCACGGCCGATGCCGATGCCGCCGGCAGCGATGCGGCGGTCGGCGCCTCGATCGTCGTCAATGTGATCGACGCCGACACCAGCGCGCAGTTGAATCGCAATGTCGCAGCCGGCGGGTCGCTGACCGTGAGTTCCGACTTCACCGTGCTGGCCAAGGCCGAAGCGAAGGCCAGCAGCGCGGGCAACAGCGAGGGCGGCCGCGACGCCGATGCCGAAGCCGACAACCAGGTCAACAACAATCCGAACAACGGCGGTGACCGTGGGCTGCAGTCGTCTGGTGACGAGATCGACAGCGCCAATACCAAGGCTTCAAGCGAGAGCGGCGGCGAGGAGTCCGCCGGCACCGGGGTGGCAGCCGCCGTTGCCGTCAATGTGCTGCTGCTGGACAACCGTGCATCCATCGGCCCCGGTGTGAGCGTCAGCGCCGGCGGTGCCGTCACGGTCGATGCCACTGCCGACTACAACGCGCTGACCGAGGCCATCGGCAACGCGTTCGATCTGCAAAGCGATACCGGGGTCGGTGCCGGCGTCGGGTTTTTGTGGGCCGATACCAGTAACACAGCGGCCATCGGCGGCGGTGCCAACGTCACCGGTGCCAGCGTCGCCGTGCGCGCGGACCGGCCGGGCAATGCCGGCGAGCATGAATTCCGCACCTGGGCTTTCGCCGCCGGTGGCGGCAAGGACACCGGTTTCGGCGGCTCGGTGGCGGTCAACGTCGTCGCCATCGATACCAGCGCGACCATCGGCAGTGGCGCCGGCATCACCGCCAGCGGCGGCAACATCGAGGTGGTGGCGGACCAGCGCACCGCCGTGCAGACCGTCGCGGGTGCGGCCGGCGTGAGCAATGGCGGCACCGGCGTGGGGGCATCGGTTGGCTTGAACGTGGTCACCAACAACACGCAGGCGGTGGTAGGCGCAGGCGCGGTGCTCAGGGCCAGCGAGGATGTCGATGTCACGGCCGACTCCGCTGTGCTGCCGATCAACGTCGACCTGCCGGACCCGCTGACCTCGATCACGGTCAGCAACCTGGCGATCTCGGGTGGGGTTTCCAGGGGTGGCAGTGCCGGCGCCGGGTCGGCGGCGGTCAACATCTACACGCTCTCCACGGTGGCGCGCATCGATGACGACGCGCGGGTCAACCAGAGCGGCGCGGCCGGCGTCGATCAGGATGTGACAGTGGCCGCCAGCAGCCGCACCAATATCGAAGGCGGCGCCGGCGGCGGCGGCATTTCCATCGGTGGCTCAGGGGTGGGAGTCGGCCTGGATGTCACGGTGCTGACCGAAACCACGCGTGCCCTGGTCGGCAGCGGCGCCCGCGTGCGCGCGGCGGACGATATCGCCATCACCGCTGACAGCGTGCACGACATCACCTCGGTGGCGGCCACCGCCGGCGTGGGCACCGATGCGGCCGGGGTGGCAGCCAGCATATCGGTGTATGTGGTCACCAATACCACCGAAGCCTTCGCCAGAGGCGGCAGCGGCGCGACCCTCACCGCCGGCGGCGGCGTCACGGTCACCGCCAACGGCAGTTACGACGCCGAGCAGATCGCCGGTGCGCTGGCCTACGGCAGCTCGGCCGGTGTCGGCATTTCCAGCACGGTATTGGTGCATACCGATACGGTGCAGGCCTGGATCGGCCCGCAGACCGCGATCGCCTCCGGCGGCACCGATGGGGTGATCGTCGCCGCCGATTCCAGCGAGAACATTGTCACCATCGCGGTTGGCGGCGGTGTTTCGTCGGGCAGTGCCGGGGTGGCCGGTTCGGTGGTGGTCAATGTGCTGGGCGAGACCACGCGTGCCTATATCGACCGCAGCGCGACTTTCGATGCGGTGACGGCGTCGGCGCTGACGCAGTCCGGCATGAGCGTCACGGCCGATGATCGCACCAGCGTTGTTTCAGTGGCCGGTTCGGTGGCCGGCTCCAGTTCGGCCGGGGTCGGCCTGGGGGTGGTGGTCAATACCCTCAACAAGATCACCGAGGCCTACCTGGAGTCGGGCATCAGCGGTTTCACAGACGGGCACATCACAGTCGAGGCGGCAAGCGACGAGGACGGCTCTTCGGTGGCAGGCGGCGTAGCGGTGAGTTCGTCGGCGTCGGTGGTGGTGGATGCCAACGTGCAGGTGGTCACTACCGTCACGCGCGCCTTCATAGGTGATGATCCCTTGCAGGCGGCGGCCTCGGCCGGTGCCGGCCATGTGCATGCGGGCGGCAATATTGTGGTGGCGGCGGATGATCGCAGCGAATTCGACCTGATCACCGGTTCAGTGGCGGTGTCCGGCAGTGCCGGCGTCGCCGGCGCCGCCGGCGTGGTGGTGGCCGACAAGAAAACCTGGGCCTTCGTGGGCGATGGCGCGCGCGTCACCGCGGACGGCCTGGCCGGTGGCCAGACGGTGCGCGATGGCGGCATCGGCGTCGGTGCGGTGGCCTCGACGGTCAATAACGGCAAGACCGTGCCGGATGCGGCCAGCGGGGCCAAGCCGACTGCCGCGCAGCTTGAAGTCGGCACCCCCAACATCGGCGGGCAGGCCAGCGGCAACAGCCCGCCCACCGACACCAACAACAACGGTGTGGCCGATGCCAATGAAGGCCAGATGATGGATGCCAACGCCGACGGTCAGGACGATCGCAGCGATCAGGCGTTTTCCATGCAGCGAGTGGCCAGCACCTCGCAGCGCAGTGGCTTCAGCGGCCTGGCGGTGACCGCCACCAATCGCGACGATATCGAAAGCTATGCGGTGAGCCTGGGTGGCGGCACGGTGGGTATCGGCATCGGATCGGCCACCAACGTGGTCAATACCGACACCCGCGCCAGCGTGGGCAACAACGCGGTCATCAATCTCGACACCACTGCCGCCGGCGCCGCACAAAGTGTGCTGGTGGGCGCAGGCAACGACTTCCAGCATGTCGCGCTGGCCGGTGGCTTGGGCTTCGGCAGCGTCGGTGTCGCGCCCGGCGTGGATGTCACCGTGCTGGGCGGCCAGACCCATGCCTCGGTCGGTAACAGCGCCATCGTCAAGGCGCGCGACGACGTGGTGGTCAGTGCCACCGCGAATGAAGATCTGTTGCTGATCTCCGCCGGTGTCGCCGCTGGTGCGGTGGGCGTGGGCGGCGCGGTCAATGTGCTGGTGATCAACAATGCCACCTCGGCTGCGATCGGCAATGCTGCGACCGTTGCGGCCGGCGGCGATGTGGGCGTGCTGGCGCGCGACGACAGCGACGTCGACATGATCGCCGGCGCGCTCGGCGCCGGTACCGTGGGCATCGGCGCCGCGCTCGGCGTGGTCAGCATCACCAAAGACACCGATGCCTTCATCGGCAGCGCCGCCAGCGTGGACGCCGGCGGCAACGGCGCCGGCCTTGTCGCCATGCTCGACGGCGGCATGAGCGCGACCGCGTTCGGCAGCGCCGAACTGCATGGCGTGGTGGTGCAGGCGCGCTCGGCGGAAGAGTTTTTCCATCTGGATGTGGCTGCCGGCGCCGGCTACGTGGGTGTGGCCGGTGCGGTCGGCGTGTCGCTGATCGACTCCGATACCAGTGCGCTGATTGGCGCTGGCGCGCTGATCAACCAGGCCGCCGGCAACCTCGGTGCCGACAGCGACCAGAGCGTTCATGTCACCGCGGCCAACCGCGCCGCGGTCACCGCGTTTTCAGGGGCAGCCGCCGGCGGTTTTGTCGGCGTGGCCGGCGCGGTGCATGTGGGCAGCGTGAAGAACGACACGGCCGCGCGGATTTTGGGCGGTGCTTATGTGACCGCGCGCAACGATATCGCGGTCAACGGCCTGTCGCTGATCGACCTCGACACCTACACGCTTTCCGGCGCTGGCGGCGTGGTCGGGGTCGGTGGTGCGGTGTCGGTGTGGTCGATCGGCACGCCGGTCACGCGCAACTATCAGGACGAAAGCGGCGCCAGCGCCGACGGCCTCTCCAAGCAAACCGCCAAGGATGCCAACAACGACGGCCAGGCCGATGGCGAGACCGACAGCGGCGACAACGATGCGGCGCGTCAGGCGCATGCCGGCAAGAGCCTGGTCGGCTCGACCCTGGGCGGCTTTTCCGGCGGCACTGCCGGCAGCGGCCAGGAACGCATGCGCAGTGCGTCCAGCGGTGCCGGTGCCAGGGTCAATGCGGCCGGGCCGGACCAGGCCGGCTGGCTGGCGCAGATCAACAGCACCCTGCCGGCCCAGGGCACCGAGGCCACCATCGGTGCCGGTGCGGTCATCGTGGCAGGTGACGCCATCACGGTACAGGCGCGCCAGATCGCCGATCTCAATTTCGTGGTTGGCGGGGTGGCCGGCGGCCTGGTGGGCGCGGGAGCGGCCATCGGCATCTACTCGGTTGACTTGAACACCAGCGCATCGGCCGGCGGCACCTACAGCGCCGGCGGCGCCCTGACCATCAGTTCGCGCCTGGACCAGGATGTCCATGCGCTGTCGATCGCCGGAGGCGCCGGCTTCGTGGGTCTCGGCGCGGCCGTCACGGTGCTCAACGACGACAGCACCCAACTGGCGCTGCTGGCCGACGGCGCACGGGTGCGCTCGGCGGCCAGTGTCAACATCAATGCGCTGTCGAACCGCAATCTGGTGATCTCGACCGGACAGGTGAACGCCGGTGTCGGCGCGGTGGGTGCGTCGTTCACGCGTCTGAATTCGACCGGCGGCACCAGTGCCGAGATCGGCAGGAACACGCGCATCGGCCAGGATGCCGGCTTGACAGTGGGCTCGCTCACCATCGGCGCCACCAGCAACGTGACCGCCAACGCCGATACCATCGCCATGAGTTTCGGCGGCCTGGCGGTGTCGGTGAACTTCGCCTTCGTCGATGTCAAGCCCGCGGTGCGCGCAGGCATTGGCGACGGCAGCCTGATCACGGTGAGCGGCAATGCCACCGCTGTCGCATTGTCGACTGGCGACGCCGAGGCCAAAGTAACGACCGTCGCCGCCGGTGCCGCTTCGGTCGGCACCAGCAAGTCGTCGGCAACGCTGTCGCCCACGGTCGAAACACTGATCGGCATCGGTGCGGTGATCAACGCCGGCGGCCTGGTCCGCGTGCAGTCGCGGCACAACCACAGCGGCAGCGGCGCGCTGGCGGGCAAGGGCGCCTACGCGCTGTCGCAGGCGCCCGGGTTTGGCGGTTTCGTGGGCTCAGGTGCGGTGCCCACCGCCAACGCCAACGCCATCGTGCTGGCAAGCGTCGGCTCCGGCTCTTCGTTCGGCGCCGGCGGCATAGTCGAGGTCGGCGCCTACAGTTCCAATTTGGCGCAGGCCGACGCCAAGGCGCTGGCAGTCGGCGTCGCGGCCTATGGCGCCAGCCTGGCCGAGGCGAATGCCAATGGCTCCACCAGCGCCATTCTGGGCGGGGCGGTGAGCCAGGCGAGCGATATCACGGTGCGTGCCCAGGCAAAAAACCTGGCCGATGCGCAAGCCGACGCGGCCGGCGGCGGGCTGTTGGCCACCAACGGCGCCAGCGCCATTGCGCGTGCCAACGGTGACGTCAGCGCCATCATCGGCAGCGTGACAGGCACGCATGTGCTCAACAGCGCCGCTGCGATCACGCTGGAAGCGCTGTCCAGCGCGGATGCCGATGCCGACACCAGGGGATTGTCGATTGGTGTGGTCGGTGCCACCGGCATCATGGTGGCGATCGCCGAGGCGTCGCCGGATGTGAGCGCCACCATACGCGGCACCACCACGCTCAATGCCGGCAGCGGGGTGACGATCAACGCCCTGCACAACCAGGCTGGAGAAGACGTCACGGCGCGAGCCGATGCGGCCGGCGGCGGCCTGGGCAGCGCGCTCAACGGCACGGTGGTCGATGGTCGGGCCGAAGCCAATACCGTGATCGACATCGGCCTGGCCACGGCCATTCACGCAGGGACTGGTGCGGTCACCGTGCATGCCCTGGCGGACAACGAAGTCACATCCACCGGCGAGGCGTTCTCGGTAGGCCTGGTAGCCGGCGTGGGTGGCGTGTGGGCCACCGGCATCTCTGGCGGCCGCACCGAAGCCAACATGGGCGCGGATGTCACCGGCAGCGGCCTGGATGTACTGGCCAATGCCCGGCAGCGTGCCGATGTCGACGCCACCGCGGCCGGTGGCGGCCTGGTGGCAGGCGGCACGGCGGCATTGGCGACCAGCATGGTCAGGCCCACGGTAGGCGCCTCGATCGGCGCCGGCGCGATTATCGATGTGCGCAACGCCGTATCGGTGGTGTCGACTGCCGACACCATGGCGGACGGCAACGCGCACGGTGTATCGCTTGCCGGCGGCATCGCCGCCGGCGGTTCGGTGGCCGATGTCGATCTCAATCCGAGCATGTTCACCACCGTCGGGGCAGGGGCCAGCATCACCACCCGCACGGCGGGCAGCGGCGACATCACCCTGGCCATGCGCCACAACGGTGGCGATTCGGGCACGCGCGGCGCGATTGCCAACGCCACCGCGGTGGCCGGCAGCCTGGCGCTGTCCGGCGCCGGCGCCGACGCCAACGCCGCCATGCTGCTGGCCATGAACAACACCACCGGCAACGGCGTGACCCTGAGCGCGGCCCGCAATGTGCTGGTGCAAACCCAAGTAGGCAGCCGCGCGATTGCCGACGGCAATGCCAACAGCTTCGGCGGGCTGGGCATTGGCGCGGCGATCACCAGTGCCACCATCGGCGGTGTTGCCAATACCGCCACAGGCAGCGTCGGCGGTGGCGCCGGTGGCAGCTTCAAGATCGACGTGATCGCCAACCAGATCGCCGATGCGGATTCGAAGGCCAGCGCCGCTGGCGTCTACGCCGGCCAGACCAACCGCGCCACCGCGTCGGTGACGCCGGTGGTCAGCAGCATCCTCGGCAGCGGTTCGAACATCGCGGTTGGCGGCGACGTCCTGGTGAGCAATCTGGCCAGCGGCGCGGCGACCGCCAACGCACGCGGCAAGGCCATCAGCCTGACCGGCGCGGTGGGCGGATCGTTGGCCAGCGCCACCCTGAGCCCCGACATCACAGCCGGCGTAGGTGACGGCACGGCGATAGTCGCCGGCGGCAACATCGACGTGCTGGCGCGCCACAACCATGACGGCGTGGCCGCGACCGGGCAGCAGGCCCTGGCGGTGAGCAGTGCCTCCGGCGGTGCACTGGGATTCGCCGGCAACGGCGCGGTACCGACCGCCAACGCCAACGCGGACGTTCTCAGCATTGTCGGCGGCGCATCTTCCTTCAATGCCGGCGGCAACGTCAGCGTGACCGCCTACGGCTCCAATCAGGCGATCGCCGATGGCAACGCCTTGTCGATCGGCGGCTTTGCACTCGGTGCCACCGTCGCCGAAGCCAACGCCAATGGTTCGACCTCCGCGATCATGGGTGGCGGGGTCGCTGCGAGCGATTCGATCCTGGTGCGCGCGCAGGCGCGCAATTTCGCCGATAGCGAAGCCGAATCCGCCGGCGGCGGACTGGTCGGTGTGAATGGCGCGGTGGCGACCGCGCGCGCCAATGGCGCGGTTGCGAGCACTGCGGGCAGCGTCAGCGGTAGCCACAGCCTCGCCAGTTCCGGAACGATCACCATCGAAGCGGTATCCAGTGCCGATGCCGATGCCGATACCCTGGGCGTCACCATCGGGCTCCTTGCAGGGGTCGGTGTGCAGGTTGCCAACGCCGAAGTTTCACCCAACGTGGCCGCACTGGTACGCGGCAGCACCACGTTGCAAGGCAATGGCGTGACCGTTGCCGCACGTCACAACCAGAACGGTGAAGACGCGCGCGCCAATGCCGATGCCCCGGGCGGCAGCATTGGCCTGGCGGCCAATGGCGCGATCGCCAGCGCCACCGCGGCGGCGACCACCAGCGCCACGGTCATGAGCGGTGCGAGCCTGGCCGGCGGCTTTGGAGCCACCCGCGTCAGCGCCGACGCGCGCAACCTTGCGCTGGCCAGCGGCAATGCCGCTTCCGCCAGCCTGACCGTTGGCATAGGCGGTGTTTCAATGACCGCCAATGCGGGTGGTGCCACCACAGCCAACCTGTCCGGCAACGCCAGCGGTGGCAGCCTGACAGTGAGCGCCGACGCCGGCCAGAGCGCGGATGCCAGCGCACGCGCCTCGGCCAAGGGCCTGGTGGGCGGCGCGCTGACAGCCGCGCTTGCCAGCGCCCAGGTCACGCCGACGGTCAATGCCAGCATCGGCAACAACGCCAATATCGACGTGCTGGCCGACGTCACCCTGCTGGCGAACGCCAGCACGTCGGCGACTGGTACCGCGCGCGGCCTGACGCTGGGCGCGCTTATCGGTGCCGGCAAGTCGGTTGCCGACGTCGACTTGAACCCGACCATGGCCGTAAGCGTGGGCAGCGGTGCGCGCATCAAGACCGCGTTCGGCAACGTCACCCTGGCGGTGCGCCACAACGACGGCAATGCAGACAGCGGCGGGGCCAATGCCACAGCGGGCGCCTCGTCCGGCGGCATCATCGGCGGCAGCGGCACCAATGCCGACGCCGCCATCAACTACAACCTGTCGAACAGCACCGGCGCCAACGTCGCGTTCGATGTCACCGGCACGGTCAAGTTCGAAACCCTGGCCGGCGGGCGCGCGGTGGCCCTGGCTGACGCCGCCGCCTTCGGTGTCGCCGGCATCGGCGGATCGGCTTCTGAAGCCAGCGTCGGCGGCGTCATCAATGCCGTCACAGGCGCAGTCAGCGGCAGGGCGTCCGGCGATTTCAACGTCGACTCGCGCGTCAACAATATCGCCAGTGCCGATTCGCATGCGGCCGCCGGCGGCCTGTCGGCCGGCCAGCTCAACACGGCCAACGCCAGTGTCACGCCGATCATCAACGCCGGCATCGGCGATGGCAGCAACCTGACCGTCGGCCGCGATGTCGGTGTGTACAACCGTTCCACCGGCGACGCCACCGCCCAGGGCCGCGGCGTTGCGGTCGGCGGCTTTCAAATGGGCGGGTCGGTCGCAACCGCGCGTGTGCGCCCCGACATGGACACCACCATCGGCGCGGCGGACGTCACTGCCGGGCGCAATATCACCGTGGTCGCCGAGCACAACCACAACGGTGCTGGCGCCACCGGGCAGAATGCGCAGGCCAGCAGCAATGCCTCGGGCGGCGGGGCCTTGTTCTCCGGCAACGGCTCGGTGGCCAGCGCGACCTCGAGTGCCGACATGCTCACCCGGGTCGGTGGCAATGGCTCCGACCTCAATGCGCAAAGCGGCAACGTCAGCATCAGTTCGCGTTCCGGCAACCTGGCCAACGCTGACGCCTTCGGCCTGTCGGTAGGTGGCCTGGCGGGCATCGGCGCGGCGCTCGGCGATGCGATCGCCGGCGGCGTGCTTACCAATGCGCTTGCCAATACCTTCAGCGCGGACCAGCAATCGACCGCGGTGGCGGCCGGCACCGGCATCGTCGCCGGCGCTGATGTTCTGATCGAGGCGGTCACCAGCCAGTCCGCCGCCACCCTGACCACCGCGCCTGCGGGTGGCCTGTTTTCCGGCAGTGCCAACGATGCCAGCGCGATCGTCGCGCGCAACTTGAGTGCCACGGCCGGCGGCAGCCAGATCGTGGCCGGCGGTGAAGTGCGAATTTCGGCACGCAGCGCCGGCGGCGCCGACAGCACGGCATCGGCCGAGTCTTACGGCGGTGTCGCTTTAGGCGGCAGCCGCGCCAATGCGCGGGTGGCGCCCACGGTTGCCGCCAGCGCGGGCGGCGTGGTCGATGCCGGTGGGCGCGTGACGGTCGAGGCGGCGCATGATGCCACGCAGGGCGTGAACGCACGCGCTGAAGCCACCACCGGCGCCTTGGCCGGCTTGAGCGGTGCGGATGCCAATGCGTTCTCGCAAGCCGCGGTCAGTGCGGCGATCGCCAATGGCGCCAGCATCAATGCCGATGGCAGTGTGGATGTGCGCAGTGCCACCAGTGATGCCGCCGACGCGCGCGCCGACGGCCAGGCCTACGGGCTGGTGGGCTTCGGTGCGGTCGACGCGCAGGCCGTGGCCAGCAGCAGCAGTAGCGCCACGGTCGGCAATGCCAGCATCAGCGGCGCCGGCTTGACCGTCGACGCCTTGGGCGGCGGGCGCGGTTATGCGCGCGGTGACACCGCCAGCGCCGGCCTGGTGTCGGGCAGCGGCTCCAACCCGCAGGCACGCGTCAAGCCGGTGGTGGCCGCCAGTGTGGGCGGCGGCGCGGTGATCAACGTCGGCGGCAACGTGCTGGTACGCGCCGCCGGTGCGGCCGAAGGCGATGCCCACGCCGCCGGGCGTGCCGCCGGTGCCGGGTCGTCCGCGCGCTCCACCGCGGATGTCGAGGTCGAGCCCAACTTGAGTGCTGTTGTCAATGGCGGCGCGCGCATCACCGCCGCCGGCAACATCACCATCAGCGCCAGGCAGGGCGACAGCGGTGCGACGGCCAGCGGGCGCTTCGATGCCGCTGCGGTCGATGTCGCCGCCAACACCATTTCGTTTGTCGGCGCGCATGGCTTGTTCACCGGCGACTCGGTGACTTATCTCAAGGGCGCCAGCGGCAACACCGCGGTGGGCGGCCTGGTCAGCGAGCGCAACTACCAGGTCATTGCGATCGATGACGACACCGTGCGCCTGGGCTCGGTGTTCGACGCCGCCGCCGCCGATGGCGTCAAGGATGTGATCACCTTCAGCGTCGAGCATGGTTTCCGCTCGGGTGACCGGGTGCTGTATCGCAACGCCGGCAATCCTTCGGTCTCGGGCCTGGTGGACGGCCAGTCCTACTTCGTGCGGGTGATCGATGCTCTCACCATCAAGCTGGCTGCCTCCGCCCTGCAGGCGACCCAGGCGGCGCGCACCTTCAACGCCGCCGGCGTCGACAATGTGGCCGAGACCATCAGCATCGCCAGCCACGGCTTTGCCAACAACCAGGCCATCACCTATCGCCTGATCGGGCGCGAGGAGTTCGAGGGCAGCGCGGTGGAAAGCGCGGGCGACGATACCCTGAGCATCGCCGCGCACGGTTTCAACAGCGGCGACCAGGTCATTTATCGGGTCCGCGACCTGATCACCGAAACCCCCAATTTGCCGCCGACGGCGATCACCGGACTTTCGATCAACCAGAGCTATTTCGTGATTCGCGTCGACGCCAATACCATCAAGCTGGCGTCGAGCGCGGCCGAGGCCACCGCCGGTACGGCATTGGCGATCGAAAACAGCAGCGAGTCAGCCATCAGCGGCCATATCCTCGACCGCTCCGGCGCCGTAGCCACGGGTGGGCTCATCGATGGTCGCACCTATTACGCCAAGGTGGTCGATGCCGGCAAGCTGCAGTTGTCGGAAATCGCCGGCGGCGCCGCCATCGACCTGAGCGGCAGCGGCGGGCGCCACAGCCTCGGTGTCGAGGGCATCGAAATCTCGGGCGCCGGCGGCTCCGGCCAGCACCAGTTGCAGATCGACCTGACCAGCCAGGGCAGCGGCAGCGGGCACGAGTTGCTGGGCGCGGGCGGCGCTGCCACCCTGGTCGGCCGAGCCACCGCCGATGGGGTCTCGACCGCCAGCGCCCGCGGCTCGTCCGGTGCCTTGCTATTCAGCGACAAGGGTTCGCAGTCCGATACCGACATCGTGGCAAGCGTCAACGCCACAGTCGGCGCCGGCGCGCAACTGAACGCCGGCAACGACATCGGCATCAGCGCGGATTCCACCGCCCGTGGCGGCGCCACCGGCGGCAGTGTCGGCGGTGCCTTCATTTCGGTCGGCTATTCCGAATCCAATGTGCGCACCACCCAGACGGTTAGCGCCAGTGTCGGCAACGGTGCCAGCATCATCGCCGGTGGCAGCGTGGCAATCAGCTCGCAAAGCGACCAGGGCTCCAGCATCAGCGCCAACTCCAAGGGCGGCGGCTTCGTCAACGCCTCGGACAGCGATGCGCACGCCATTCACAATCACGCGACCAATGCCGGCATCGGCAGCGCCGCGGTGGTGCGCGGCGGACGCGATGTCGATGTGTCGGCCGTGGCGCGATTCAACGGCGACCTGTCGGCCACCACTTCGAGTGCCGGCTTTGCCGCAGATTCCCAGGCCGACGCGTCGTGGGTGGTGGGCCAGGTGGCCGGGTCCAACGCGACCCAGTTCACCACCACCACGGTCGGCAGCGATGCCCAGGTGAGTGCGGGTGACAACCTCAATTTGAGTGCCCGGGTGGATGAGGCCCATGCGCGGGTGAATTCGAATGCCTATGCGGCGGCGGCCGGCGCCAATCCGAATGCCGGTTCTTACGCCACACTCAATTCCGCGGCGCTGGTCAATGTCGACGGCCGTGCGCATCTCATCGGTGTCGATGCGGTCAACCTGCGCGCCATGCACCAGGGCCTGGACACCTATACCTTTGCCAAGTCGCGCGCCGACTCCGCTGTCAGCGATACCGATACCGATTCATATTCGCGCCAGAACACCCTCTCGCATGTGGTGGCCGATGCCAATGCCCTGGTTGAGACCCATCGCCTCGATGTGCGGGCGGAAACCGGGTCGCGCAATGTCGGCGCCGGCTGGGATCGCTCATGGTGGGGCGTCGACCCCTTCGGCACCACCGATAGCGGTCTCACTTTCGGCTGGGACCGGCGCATCGACTGGGATGCCGATGCCATCCTGACCTCGGGCCCGGGGCCGCTGCTGGTGGTCGATGCGCTGGGCAACGTGGCCATCGCCGAAAACGTCAGCGTCGACAACCAGGCCGGGCGCGTGGTGGTGGGCGACATCGTCAACAACGACCCGGGCAGCGCCTATTTCTTCGCCAACTCGGTCACCATCGACGCGCCGCCAGTCAACATCGTGCGTGCCGGCCAGATCAACGGCTCGCAGGGCACCTTTACCTTCCGCCACAGTTTCGACACGGTGACGCTCACCAACCATTCCGCCAAGGACATGGAGGTGAACGACATTTTCCCGATCAACACCAGCGTCAATCCGGACGTGCGGATTTTCGTCGACAACGTGCCGGCGCCCGATGGCGCGGGCGGCGGCGCCACACCGTTCGAATTCGACATCGCGCACACATTCGGCCCGACCGACATCCGCATCGCCAATACCCATGCGGTGGCCCAGCCCGATCTCGATCTGAACGGCGTGATCGACAATCCGATCGGCAGCACGCTCATCAGCAACGCCAGCGGCGCGATTCGTTCACTCGGTGTTCAACAGATCATTCGCAGCAACACCCTGACCATGGCGGCCGATGACGACATCGGCAGCGCACAACTGCGCATCAACGTCGAGCTGGTGCAAAGCGCCGGACGCGCGACCGACCTCGATCTCACCGCCGGCGGCTCGGCCTGGCTGGGCGTGCGCGGCTTGCTGCGCGAAGACGGTGTCGGCACCATGCCGCTCACCCTGGGCGAGATGAGCACCGGCGGCAGCCTCGACCTTCTGCTGCGGGAAGCGCGCCTGCAGACGCATCTGGCCAACCTGCCGGCCAGCTACCGGGTCGAAGTCGAGCTCGAAGCGCCATCACTGGGAATCAATCACGGCATTCGCGAATACGTCAGCCATTTCCGCCCCGACAGCGGCGGCCTTACGATCGACTATCCGCTCGGCATTTTCGGCAGGGGCAACCCGGCGCTCGAATTTGGCTCCGGCCTGGGTATCGTGCCGATCGAATCCGCCGCCAGCTTCGGCAAGTTCGTGGCCGCTGTCGACCTCACGGTGGCCGCGCAGTTGCCGGCTGCGATCATGAGCTTCTTCGGCCGCGATGTGCTTGAGGCGGGTGACGACCTCACCCTTTCCACCAACGGCAACATCACGCTGCCGAGCACGGTGTATGCCGTCGGCGGTGACGCCCGCATCACCAGCACCCAGGCATCGATTTACGCCGACCATGTGGTTGCCGGCAACGACTTGATCGCGAGCGCGCTCGCCGGCGAGATTCGTGATGTGCTGCCGGCATTCGCCGCGGTGCGTTTGCCCGTGTACAGCGCCGCCATGGCGGTCGGCGGGCGCCACGTCGTGATGACCGCGCGCGACAACATCACCCTGCCCAGCACGGTCTATGCGATTGCCGGTGACGTGCGTCTGACCAGCAATCAGGGCTCGATCTATGAAGATCACGTAATCGCTGGCGCCAACGTGAGCATGGAAGCCCTGGCCGGCGAGATCCGCGATGTGGTGCCGGCGGATCCCGCGACCATGCTGCCGATGTTCACTGCCAACATGGTCACCGCCGGTGGCGCCATCAGCATGACCGCGCGCGACGACATCACGCTGCCGCGCGACGTGGTGGCAGAGGCCGGTGCGGTGCGGATCACCTCCAATACCGGCTCGATCCTGTTCGACCGTGTGGTGGCCGAGAACAACAACGTCACCATGCGCGCGCCGCGCGGCTCGATTCTCGAATTCGGCACCGATGCGGCATCCGACATCCAGTCGATCAGCATCGACCTGCTGGCAGAGCACAGCATCGGCCTCGATTCCAACTTCATCGAGATCGACTCTTCGAATCCGTCCGCCGGTACCCTGACGGCGCTGGCCGACGGCAGCATTTTCCTCACCGAGACTTCCGGTGATCTCAACCTGGCGGCGGTGACCTCCAATGAAGCCAATGTCGACCTCACGGTGCTGGCCGGCAGCCTGATCGATTTTTTCGCCGATGCCGGTGCCGACGTGACCGGCAACACGCTGACTTTCAACATCACCGGCGGCGCGGCCGGCACATTCTTCAACGATGTCGAGATCGACAGCTCGCATTCAGGCGCTGGCCAAGTCAATGTCAACGCCTCCACCCATGCGTATCTGACCGAGGTTTTGCAGACCCTCTACGTGGGCGCGATCATCGGGGGCGGCAACATCCGCCTGTCCAGCCGCGACAACCGCGACAACGGGCAGGACATCGTGGTGGCCAGCGGGCGCAGCGTGATTGCCGGCGGCAGCGTGGCCTTGCAGGCCGGCGATGATCTCTTGCTGGACGGCACGGTCGCCGCTGGCGAGCGCCTGTTCCTGCATGTGGACTACCACAGCGCCGATGGCGGCGGTGGTACCGCAACGGTGGGTGCCGGCGTCTCTGGCGACCGGCCGCAATTGACCGGCGAGGAAGACGACGACACTCTCGACCTCGGTTTGCAGGCACTCAACTGGGTGGTCACGGGCGAGGGCGGCGACGACACCATCAGCGGCGGTGCCGGCGACGACGACCTGTATGGCGGCGCCGGTGTGGATGTGATCAGTGGTGGCGCTGGCGACGACCTGATCGTGGCCGGTGACGGCGCCGGCGGCATCCTGCGCGGTGGTGCCGGCAACGATCGCATCTTCGGTTCCGACGACGGCCGTGATCCTGTCGTCGGCGGCTTGCCGGCGCTGGGGGACAGCATATTCGGTGATACCGGCAATGACATCATCTGGGGCCTGGGCGGCGCCGATGTGATCGATGCCGGCAGCGGCGACGACTGGGTCGATGCCGGCTTCGGCGACGACACCGTCTACGGCATGGGCGGCGCCGACACGCTGTACGGCAACCGTGGGCGCGACCTGATGTACGGGCACGCGGTGGCCGGCGGCGCGACATCGGAGCAGTTCCCGGACGACAATGCCGGCGATCGCCTGTATGGCGAATCGGGCGACGATACGCTCGCCGGCAACGGTGGTGACGACTGGCTGGACGGCGGCTTCGGTGTCGACACCCTTTCAGGGGATGCCGGCAACGACGAAATGTTCGCCGGCTTCGGCACGGGCGGGGTGATGCGCGGTGGCGCGGGCGATGACCGCATGACCGGATCGGACGATGGCGCCGACCTGATGGAGGGCGGCGCCGGGCGCGACTGGCTGTATGGCCTGGCCGGCAACGATACCCTGCGTGGCGACGCCGGTGATGACCTGCTTGAAGGCGGGTCTGGCGACGATCTGCTCGAAGGCGGTGCCGGTGACGACCAGTTGGTCGGCGGCGCGCAGCATGACATCCTGTATGGCTTCGCAATCGACGCCAGCGGCGACGACAATGGCGTGGACTGGCTGTACGGCGATTTCGGCAGCAACTCAGGCGAGAGCGGCAGCGGCAACGACCAGTTGTTCGGTCAGGGCGGCAACGACATCCTGTTCGGCGAGGGTGGCGACGACCTGATCGAAGCTGTGGCCGGCATGGCGATGGTCGAGGCCGGCGGTGGTGTATCGAACTTGGTCAATTTCGGCAATGCCGGCGACAGCGCCAGCTTTGGCGGCTTTACCGCGACTGCCGCACCGACGGCCGTCGTCGATCCGCTGACCAGTGCTCGCGCTGACGGCAGCCTGCCACCCGGGATCGATCAGGGCGGACGCTGGGCCGATCTGGGCGGCAGCGCCCAGGGGCGTGGCGTATCCGGCGATGTCGGCCTGTCGCAGAACCCGACGCTCGCTGCCGGCACGCTGGGCCAGGTGGTGGTCTGGGCCGATAGCCGCGTCGGCAACTTCGAGATATACGTCGCGCGCCATGATGGCAGCGGCTGGCAGGGCCTGGGCGGCAGCGATGCCCAGGGCGGTGTCAGCAATTCGGCGGGCGCATCGACGCAGCCTGCAGTGGTGTTGGGCGGTGACGGGCAACCGATTGTCTCGTGGACCGAGACGGGTTTCGACGGGGTGCGCGAAATCCGCGTGGCGCGTTTCGATGCGCTGGCCAACGCATGGGTCGCACTGGGCGATTCGCTCACCTTGGGCGGCATTTCCGATACCGGCCATGCGCTCGAATCGCGCATCGCCATCTCCAACTACGGGCCGTTGGTGGCCTGGACCGATGATGCCGGCGGGCAGGCGCGTATTTTCGTCAGCGTCTTCCAGGGGGGGCAGTGGCTGGCGCTGGGGGCGCAGGCCGCGGTCAATGGCGGCGGAGTGGTCGGCATGCCTGATGATGTGCGCGATCTGGCGTTGGTGGCTAGCGGCAATCAGGTGGCGGTGGGATGGTCCGCGCTTGATGGTGGCGGCGTGCGGCAGGTGTACTTCACGGAGTATTCGGTGTCTCCGACCGCGCCGACCAATCTGGGGACCTGGGCCGGGCGTGCCGGCTCGCACACCTTGTCCGGCGCCAGCGGCAACGCGGCCATCGCAGCTGCGCTGCAGGCGGTGCCCGGCCATCACGCGCAGCCCACGCTGGCCTATCTGGGCAGCGACTTGTTCGTCGCCTGGCAGGCTTTTTCCGACCAGGGCGCGGCGATCATCGCCACGCAATACAGTGGCAACGGCGCTCTGTCGGTGCGCGACCTGTTTGCCACCTCGACCCGGCCGGCACAGCCGCAACTGGCTACCGGCGGAGGCGCCCTGCAGTTGGCTTGGGTCAATACGCCGCTGGAAAACGGCCCCGACAACCTGTTCGCGCGCGCCTGGAACGGCAGCCGTTTCATCGAACAGGTAGCCGGCGATGCGCGCGTGCCGGGCCTGTCCCTGACCACCGACTTGGCGCAGGATCTGGCGCTGGCGGTCGATGGCAGCGGTCGTCCGGTGATCGCCTGGCAGGAAACGCAGGCGGGCAACCCGGAAGTTCTGCTGCGTGCCACCCAGTCTCCCTTCGGCATCACGCGCATCGCCAACGGCGAGCCCGGCCAGACCGTGCAGGCGCTGCTCGATGCCAACGACCTGGGCGCCGGCGACATCATCGTGGTGCAGGGCGAGCAGGCCGGCTTCACGGTCGCCGCCCAGGATGCCGGTGTGCTGATCGTGGGCGCCCCGGGCGCCACCATCACCGGCAATGTGGTGGTGCAGGCGGGGGCGCAGGGCGTGACCCTGCAGCGCCTTAGCGTCATCGGGTCGGTCACGCTGTCCGCGCGCAGCGTGATCAGCGAATCGACTCTTCAAGGTGGGCTGTCGATCAATGGCGGCAGCAGCGGCCAGGTGGTGCATTCGAGCATCAGCGGCGGTGTGGTCGCGGGTGCCGGTGCCAGTGACTGGCTGTTGCGCTTCAACCAGATCAGCGGCGGCGTCGCCTTGCGCATCGACGGCGGCAGTGCCTGGAACGTGCGCGACAACCGGATCACCGGTGATGCCGCGGGCCTGCGCATCGCGCAGGCCGCGACCGGCGTCTTCGCCGACAACGTGATCAGCGCGCGCACGGTCGCACTCGACATCCTGGCGGTCTTCGGTGGCGCGATCGAGCGCAATGATTTCCAGGGCGCCGTGACCGGCGTCAACTACGGGGTTGCGGCCAACCTGTCGGCCAACCGCATCCACGGCAACACCATTGGCGTGGCTTCAGGCATCGACAATCCGGCGCAGGCTCTGGGCTTCTTCAACGCCAGTGCGCTGCCCAACCAGATCTACGGCAACGTGACCGGCGTGTTGCTGACCAACGCGCGCGTGCAAAACCAGCACATTCACGACAATCAGGCAGGCGTGGCCGGTTCCGGCCGCGTTGGCGGCGACAGCCTGGAGCTTGCTAACCTGATCGAAGGCAATGCCACCGGCATCGGAAACTTCAGCGGCACCATCCAGTTCAACCGCCTGTCGGCCAACGACACGGCGATTGCCGCCACCTCCGAGCAGCGCATCCTGCACAACCTGTTTTATCGCAACAGCGGGTTTGGCGTGCTGATCGATGGCCGCAACGATGTGCGCATTTTCAACAACACTTTTTACGCGCCGCAGGGCGACAACCTGCGGGTGCAGGGTGGCTCGTCGGAAGTCGAGGTCCAGAACAACCTGATGTGGGCGATGGCAGGCTACGACATCTACGTGGCCAACGACAGCCGCTTCAACTTCTACAGCGATTACAACAACCTGTTCACCTCCGGCTCCGGCAAGGTCGGCTTCTGGGCCAAGGACTTTTTCGACATTCTCGACTGGCAGGCCGATCTTGCGCGTTTCGACCTGCATTCGATCGGCGCCACCGTGGTCAATCCGGGCTGGGCCGAACCGCGTTTCGTAAGCCCGCTTGGCAACGACTTCCGCGTGTTGCAGCCGGTGGCGCTGCAGCGCTTCAGTTCGCCCGGAGTCGATGGCGGCAATGCGCTGGTGGACAACGGCACGCCACCTTCGTATGTGAACCTGCTGGCCAATCCGGGCTTCGAAGGTTCGCTCGCCGGCTGGGAAACCAACCTGGGCGCTGCGCTGCGCGGCGCCACGCCGGCGGCCTATGAAGGCGGCAGCTACTTTTTTGCCGGCAGTGTCGAAGGCGGTTTCGCGCGCCAGACCTTCAGCCTCGCGCAGTTGGGGTTGACCGCTATCGAGGCCGACAGCCAGGATACCGAGCTGCTGTTCGGCGGCCGGGTGCGCATGGCCGCCGAAGCGCCGCCTGACCGCGGCGAGGTGCAGCTGATTTTCCGCGATGCCGGCGGCGATGTGCTGGCGACCGCGGTGGCCCGGGCCAGCGGCACCACCAACCGTTGGGAACTGGTCGGCCAGCGTGCCGATGTGCCTTTCGGCACACGCAGTGTCGAGTTCGTCTACAAGACCAACCGCGATGCCGGCGGCAATGCCGACGGCTACTTCGACCAGGCTTTCCTCTACAAGGTAAGCGAAGCGCTGGCGCCCGATCTGGGTGCCTATGGTCATGACAGTGTCGATCCGGCCGTGGCCGGCACACCGCGCATCGACTTGCGCTCGCCGGACCTGTACATGGATTGGGAGCGCTTCAAGCCGATCAATATCCGCTGGGAGACTTTCGGCAATAGCGACGATTCGCCGGTACGCATCGACCTCTATCGCGATGGCGCGGAGGGACCGCAGTGGGTGGCCAATATCGTCGCGGCCACGCCGGATTCGGGGCAGTTCACCTGGATTCCGGGCAACAGCGGCGTCGCTTTCGGCACCTCCGGCCTGCGCGTGCAGGTCGCGCTGGTCGACTTGCCGATCGTCTTCGACCGCAGCCAGGAACCGTTCACCGTGCCGGAGGATGGTCTCGACTATTGGGTCGACGATGCCAGCAACGCGGGCGACGAGACCACGCCGAACGCAATCGGCGACAACCGCAACACCGGCAAGCGCGCCGATGCGCCCAAGCCCAACCCGGTCAACCTGTTCCGCGTCTACGACCTGCAGGCCGGCGCCAACCTGTATGTGGATACCGGCAACTACCCGCTGATCGACCCGATCGCGCTGTCGGGCAGCGTCAGCCGCGGGCTGGGCATCGACGAAGGCTTCTTCATGACCGGGCCCACCGGCGCGGGCCGGGTGGCCACGCTGTTCCCGATCGTCACCGGCGAGAAGCAGTGGGCGCTGATCGACCTGTCGGACACCGACTTTGTCTCGATCGGCCATTTGCGCCTGATCGACGCGCAGCGCGGCATTCTGGTCGGTGGCGGCTCCGAGAGCGTGGACCTGGACTACATCGAAGCTTCCGGCCACAGCCAGGAAGGAATTCGCGCCGAAGTGTCGTCGGCCCTTTCGACCTGGTCGCATCTGGACTTGCGCAACAACGCCAGCACCGGCTTGTATGTGGTCGGTCCTCTGGGCGGTCTGGAGGCCATCAGCAGCCAGGCCAATCAGGGCTACGGCCTGTTTGTGCAAAACGCACTCGGATCGCTGAGCGCAAGCGAATTCATCGGCAATCGCTCCGGCGGCGCCTACCTGTACTACACCGGCGCGACACGAGTGCAGGAGAACCTGTTCCAGGGCAACATCGGCAGCGGGCTTACCTTCTACGCCGGTGGCACCACGCAGGCGCTGGTGGGCAGCAGCGACCTGGCGGCCGGGCTTGGCAACCGCTTCACCGGCAACACCGGCTACGGTGTTTACGCCAACAGCAACGTGTTGGTGGCCGGCAACCTGGCCAGCGGCAACAGCGAAACCGGTATCTACGTTTCGTCCGGCGAAGCGCAGCGCAACGTCTCGTTTTACAACCGGCGCGGCATCGAGATCCAGAGCGGCACGGCGAGCGACAACCGTGCCTATGCCAACGCCCTTGAAGGCATCTACGCCGGCTCCAGCACCGTCACCGGCAACACCATCTACAGCAATGCCACCGGCCTGAATCTTTACTACAACAGCATCGCGCGCAGTAACCTGATCTATGCCAACAGCACGCAGGGCGTGCTCATGCAGGGCGGCAACGCGGCGCAATTCATCGGCAACACCGTCTTCCAGCCGAGCGGCAATGCCATCAGCATTGGCGGCAGTGCCGACAATGTGCTTTTGCTCAACAACATCCTGTGGTCGTTGACCGGTTCGGCGATTGTCGTCGACGCCGATTCGCAAGACGGATTCATCTCCGACTTCAACATGTTTCAGGGCGCGGTTGGCATCTGGCAGGGCGTCAACCGCAACAGCCTGGCGCTGTGGCGCAATGCGGCGTTTACCGACTCCAACAGCTATTACACCGATCCGCTGTTCGTCGATATCGACGGCACCGATGCGATCCTGGGCTACTCCAGCCTGCTGGCTGACGGACGCGACGACGACTTCCATTTGCAGAGCGTGCATGGCAGTTTCCACGGCGGCTCGCTGGCGCCGGTGACGGGCGCCGCCGGCCTGCCGGTGCTTGAGGCCGGCGTGCTCACGCAGCATAGCGTCACCTCGCCCGCGATTGACAGCGGCGCGCTGGGCCAGCCTTTCGCCAATGAACCCGCGCCCAACGGCAACTATGTGAACATCGGCGCCGACGGCAATACTGCGCTGGCATCGCTAAGCCCGACCCAATACCTGCGGGTGATGAACCCCAACGGTGGCGAGACCCTGACGCAGGACGAAATCACCAAGCTGCGCTGGCGTTCCGCCGGCTTCACCGGCAATGTCAGGCTGGAAGCCAGCGGCAATGGCACGTTGTGGACCACGATTGCGGCCAGTGAAGCCAATGACGGCGAGTACGACTGGCTGGTGGCAGGCGGCTTGTTCCCCGCTGGCAGCTACACCCTGCGCGTCTCCTCGATCGACGCGCCGGCGGTAACGGATGTTTCGGATGCGCCCTTCAACGTCACCGGTATCATCTCCATCTATTACGTCAACGACGCGTCACGCAGCGGCGACGAGTATGCGACAGCCATCGGCGACGACAGCAACGACGGGCGCTCCGCCGACAAGCCCATGGCCTCGCTGCAGGCATTGCTCAACGCCTATGACCTCAAGGCCGGCGACCTGGTGCTGGTGGATGCGGGCAGCTACACGCTGACCACCAACCTGGCGATCGCGGCACAGGATTCCGGGGTTACCGTTCGCGGCGCGGTCAATGGCGCCACAGTGCTCAATCGCGCCAACAGCAGCGGCGGGCAGTACGTGGTGCAACTGGCCGGCGTCACCGACGTGACCCTGCAGCACCTCACGCTGACCGGCGGGCAATACGGCCTGTACGTCAATGACAACGGCGGCGCACATCGCTTCAAGCTGGAGAATAGCGAGGTCAGCGGCAACAGCAGCGGCGGCATTCATGTCGGGCAGAACATCGACGACGGCCACATCATCGGCAACACGGTGCACGACAACGGCAATGGCACCGGCATCTACGGGCAGTACACCACGCGCCTGGTGATCAGCGACAACAATGTGTACAACCAGGCCACCGGTATTTACACCTACACCGCCGGTGACGAGGCCAATGACGGCCCGCTGATCAGCCGCAACCGGGTGCACGACAGCAGCACGGCGATCCAGGTGTATTACGACGGCGA
>Ga0209181_10002265_pt1 | contig 31868 bp, 30 predicted proteins | sample MAT05_FD_187208 | JGI IMG/M metagenome (GOLD analysis project Ga0209181, IMG submission 187208) | Freshwater microbial communities from Lake Fryxell liftoff mats and glacier meltwater in Antarctica - MAT-05 (SPAdes) (version 2) | ecosystem: Environmental > Aquatic > Freshwater > Ice > Liftoff... | reverse complement strand
GTGTGGGGCAGACCAAAATCGCGCGAAGCGCGGAGCAAAGCGACCAGCCCTCAAGGCTCAGCCGTAAACGCAGGTCAACGAAGGCCCGAGTGCCGTAGGCGGGAGCGTCAACCAAAGCCGACCGCCGAAGGCGGGAGCGTCAACCAGCGCCACCCGGCCCGCGGCCGTTCAGCGACGCTCGCCCCACCTTGAAGAGTGGTGTCGGTCAGGCGCGAGGCACCTTCCCTGGTAACAACAAAACCGCCAGACCAAGGGGGAGGGGTGGCCTGACGGTTGTTGTTGTTTAGAAAAAGAGAACCCGCCGAGGCAGTCTGGGGGAGATCCCCGGCGGGTTCATGTGTCTCGTCCGCTTTGAAAGATAGGCCCGGGGCTTAAAAAGGTCCTAAAGCTGCGCTAACGGTTTCCTTGAGATTCGCTCGTACTCGCTTTCAACACTGGAAGATCGACCGTGAATTTGGCTCCTCCACTGGCTGAATCGCCTACTTCGGCGGTGCCGTCGTGGCTTTGGGAGATGGTTGAAACGATCGCCAGGCCGAGTCCGGTTCCATTCGCGGATGCGCGGTCTCCCGGGCCCGTGTTCCGGACGAACCGGTCGAAGATCTGGGCTCTCAGCTCGACCGGGATGCCGGGGCCATCGTCGGATACGGTCAGCAGCGCCCTCTCGCCGTCATCGCTGGTTCCGACGGCCACCGTGATGGTCGAGCCTTCCGGGGTGTGGCGTACGGCGTTGTCGACCAGGTTGAGGACCACGCGGTGGAGGTCGTCGGCCGAGCCTTTGACTTTCACTGGTGCGTGCGCGTCAAGCTTTATATGGTGATCCTCGGAAAGCGGCGTGACTTCCTTCACGGCATTGGCGGCGATCTCCACGAGGTCACAGTCGGTCTGGGTCTGTGCCAGGCCCGAATCGGCGCGGGCGAGGATCTGGAGGTCGGCGACCAGGCGCCGCATACGCTGGGATGAGCGCAGGGCCGATTCAACGCTCTCGAGTTCCAACTCGCTGTCCTTGCCCTTGAGCGAATGTTCCAGGAGCTCCAGGTTCGCCAGGACGCTGGTCAACGGCGTTCGCAGCTCATGGGAAGCATCGGCAACGAACTCGCGTTGGCGGTCGAGGGATCTCTCCCTCTCGGATCTGGCGAGCGACAGCTCGTGGAGCATGTCGTTGAAAGTGCGGGTGAGCTCCGATACTTCGTCGTCCGGGACCGGGTCAGCGAGCGTCACCGACGGATCCCTGGTCCGGGCGATCTCTCCGGCGGCCACGGTCAGACGGGAGATCGGCCGCATCGCTCGCCGGGAAAGCACGACACCGGCCAGCGCGGCGAGCAGGGTTGCGCCGAGGGTGCCGGCCAGAACCGATACCCAGATGCGGTTGACCGAAGTCTGGAGGCGGTCGATCGGCCGGCCGACCCGGATGAAACCGATCGCGCTCGAACTGTCACCGGGAGTCAACTCATAAGGGACGGTGGCGACCTGGTAGTCGCCGACATCGGAAATCTTCTGTCCCAGATTTGGCGGACCCAGGGCCGACGCGTTCTTCGATGCGAAGGTGAGGGGAACGGCACTGATGACCAGCCTGACTTCGGCCGGACCGCCGGCATTGTCGACCAGTGGCTGGACCGCATCCCCGAGCGCGTATCCCGGGGTGACGAATGGCAGCCGGCGCAGGTCGTTTACCAAACCGGTAGCTGCGGCTTCGGTGTCGGCGGCGTAGTTATCGCGCAGCTGGTTCGTGGTGAGCTGGCCAACCACGAAGCCGAAAGCGACCAGGATCACGAAAGTCAGTCCGGAAGAGACCGCGGCCAGTTTCCAGCGGATCGGCCAGCGGGAAGGCCAGGCCCTCGAGCGGCGCAGGCGTGGCAGCAGGCCCATGCTCAGGCCTTGATTACGTAGCCGGCTCCGCGCTTGGTGTGGAGGATGCGAGGTTCGCCACCCTCCTCGAGCTTCCGGCGGAGGTTGGAGATGAAGACGTCGATCGTGTTCGTCTCATCGAGCGGGTCATATCCCCAGACCTCTTCCAGCAGGCGTTCCCTGGAGATCACCAGGCGCTGGTTTCGCATCAGGTACTCAAGAAGTTCGAATTCACGTTTGGTCAGCTCGACTTCGCGGTCGCCGCGCAGGGCCTCCTGCGAATCGGGGTTCAGCCGCAAGTCACCAACCGTGATCATGGCCGAGCCGCGCGGGGGGTGGCGGCGCAGCAGGGCGCGGATCCGGGCCAGAAGCTCGGAGCGCTCGAAAGGCTTGACCAGATAATCGTCGGCACCGCTGTCGAGCCCGGTCACCCGGTCATCGGTTTCGGCACGGGCGGTGAGCATCAGGATCGGGACTTCGGAGGTTTCGCGGATCCGGGCACAGACTTCGAGTCCGTCCATCCCGGGCAGGCCCAGGTCAAGCACGACCAGGTCCGGCAGGAACTCCTTGCTTACTTCGAGGCCATCAGGTCCGTCACCACTGGCGCGGACTTCGTATCCCTCGGCCCGCAGGGTCCTCCTGAGCACGTCGACGATCTCGGCATCGTCTTCGATGACCAGGATTCGTCCTCCGGTTGAATCGGCGTCATTCACCATGGGCCAATACTAAGGGCTGGATCGGCACCGTCGCCGACCTTGAGGAAGCCTTTAGGGGAAGGGGTCTCTGCCTCTTTGTAGAAGGGGAAAACATGTTCGTACGTTCATCCCGGCGCCCTGGCAAGAAGCGCCCGTCAAAGAATGCCTCAAAGTCGAAGTCGAAGCAGGACGTCAAGAAGGTCAAGGAGCCGCTCGACCAGCGCCACCTGGACCTGATCGGGCTGGGCTGCGTCGTGCTTGGCATCTACCTCGTTTTCGTCCTCTATTTCGGCTGGAACGGCGGACGTCTCGGCTCCGGCATCCGGGACGGACTTCAGTACCTGATCGGCCTCGCTTCATACGCGATCCCGGTCGCGCTGTTCGCGGTCGGGGCGATCCTGATCTTCAAGCCATCAATGCCGAGCACAAGGCCGCTTCGGACCGGTGCCGCCTTTCTGCTCGGTGGCCTGCTGCTCGCTTTCGCCGCCGGCACCTTCGGACTCGGTGGCGGCCGTTCGGAAAACCTGAGCTATTTCGATCCGGGCTGGTTCCCGGATCATGGTGGAGTCATCGGTGAGTCTGTCTACTGGCTCCTGGCCACTCTGCTCCAGCCTTTCGGCGCCCATCTGGTCGCCGTGTTCGCCTTGATAGCGGGGATCCTGCTGCTTACCGGCACGACGGTCGCGGCCGTGCTTTCCCGCAGCGGTTCGGCCATCAGGAAGGCCGGGACCACTTCGGCTGAAGCCACCCGTGTCTTCGCCCGCACCAACGTGACGTCCGACGAGGAGACGGTCGTCGACCAGACCCCCGACCAGGACCTGACCGAACAAATCTTCGACCCGCTGACCGGCGAGGTCACGGAAAACATCTTTGCCGAGGCGGTTGCCGAAGATGCCACCGCCGAGATCGAGTTGCCTCAGGAAGATCGCTCGCCGATCGAAGTTGACATCTGGGCTGACGAAGGCGATGAACCGAAGATCTCCGACAAGACCGAAAGGCTCGAGCCGATCGAGATCTTTGCCGGTGCCAATGCCGCGGGCGCGCCCCTCGCCGATCCGGAAACAGCCGGTGATGGTTTCGGTGGGGATTGGGATGACCTTCAGGACGACAGCAAACCCGACACTTTCACTGACGACTTCGACCAGGAACTGGCCGACCTCGAAGACGAGTTCGACGTTCCCGAGGTCGAACTGGAGCAGCCGACCGAAGAAGAAGCCCTTCCGGACCCGGTCGCGGTCCGTGCGGCCCAGATTCAGGGCAAGAAGGTCGAACAGCTCGAACTGACCCCGATGGGCGAGAAGCGCGGTGCAACCACGGCCAAACAGGTCAGGTACAGGGAACCGACCATGAAGATTCTCGACAAGGGTTCCAAGGACATCGGACCGGATCCGGTCGAGCAGAAGGAACTTGCCCGCAAGCTGGTTGAGACACTAGGGCACTTCGGTGTGGAAGCGAAAATCGTCGGCGTCGTATCCGGCCCGCACGTTTCCCGCTTCGAACTCCAGCTGGCCCCGGGTACCAAGGTCAAGAAGGTCTCCGAGCTCTCCAACGACCTGGCCTACGCGCTGGCGTCGACCGACATCCGCATCCTGGCGCCGATTCCCGGCAAGCAGGCGGTCGGTGTCGAGGTTCCCAACTCGAGTCGCAAGATGGTCAAGCTCGGCGACATCTATTCGAAGCCTTCGGAGAAGGCATCACCACTGGTCGCCTGGCTCGGCAAGGGAATCGACGGCAAAGCGGTCTGCACCGATCTCGCGACGATGCCGCATGTTCTGGTCGCCGGCACCACCGGCTCGGGCAAGTCCGGCTGTGTCAACGCAATCCTGTCTTCGATCCTGATGCACTCATCGCCCAACGACGTGCGCCTTGTCCTGGTCGATCCGAAACAGGTAGAGCTCAATCACTACGAAGCCGTTCCGCACCTGCTGACCCCGGTGGTGACCGCTCCCAAACTGGCCGCGAACGTGCTGCAGAACCTGATCGCCGAAATGGAAACCCGCTACGGCCTGATGAAGAGCGTGCGAGCCCGCAACATCGCCGATTACAACAAGATCCAGCTGGCCGCCGGCGAACCGAAACTGCCGCACATCCTCTGCGTGATCGACGAGCTCGCCGACCTGATGATGGTCGCCCCGGCCGACGTTGAATCTTCGATCATCCGCCTCGCCCAGAAGTCGCGGGCCACTGGCATCCACCTGGTGCTGGCGACCCAGCGGCCTTCGACCGACATCATCACCGGCACGATCAAGGTGAACATTCCTTCCCGGATAGCTTTCGCGGTCTCGTCCCAGACCGACTCGCGCGTGATCCTCGACCAAGGTGGTGCCGAAGCGCTGCTCGGCCAGGGCGACATGCTTTTCCGGGGTCCGGGAACTTCAAAGCTCCAACGCATCCAGGGCGCATTCGTCTCGGAGGAGGAGATCGCCCGCATCACCGACTTCTGGTCGGAGCAGGGCGAGCCTGAATTCGAACAGGAACTGCTCAGCGAGCGTACGCCGACGAAAGAAGAATCTTCCGACGCCGAATTTGATCCTGACCAGGACGACCTGCTTGATGAAGCGATCCAGCTGGTGGTTGATACGGAGACCGCCTCGGTGTCGATGATCCAGCGTCGTCTGCGGGTCGGTTACACCCGTGCCGGACGCCTGGTCGACATGCTTGAGCGCCGCGGTGTGATCTCTGGTTACGAAGGATCAAAGCCCCGCCAGGTGCTGATCACCGCCGCTGACCTGCCGCGGGTTCTCGGCAAAGGTCAAAACTTCGGTGAGGCCGAAATCGCCGCGGAGACGCCCGACATCGACGTGCTGGACGTCAGCACTCGGCCTGAAGACTGAGCCTTCGGTTCTGCCCGTAATCGCCGGTCGATAGGGTCGGGACGATGGCAGACCAGAAACAGGCTGAATCCGTGCGGGCCGGCATCGTCGTGACCGGCACCGAGGTGCTGACCGCGACGATCAAGGACCTGAATGGTCCCTGGCTCTCGGAGCAGCTGACCGCCCTCGGAATCGACCTGGTCGAGATCCTGGTTGTCGCCGACCACGAAGACGACCTGCTGAACGGCCTGAGACACATGTCCGACATCGGGCTTGATCTGGTCATAACTACTGGTGGTCTCGGTCCCACCGCCGATGACCTGACCGCAGAAGTTGTCGGCCGGTTCGCCGGTCGGGAACTTTCGCTCGATACCGGGATGGAGGCGAAGATTGCCGCGATCCTCGAGCGTTTCGCGAAGACGACTTCGGTCACCCTGGCCCGGGCCGGGCTCAACGCGGCCAATCGCAAGCAGGCGATGGTGCCGGAGGGCGCGGTCACGCTTGACCCGATCGGCACCGCTCCCGGACTGATCGTTCCCGGACCGGATGGCATGGTCGTGCTGGTGCTGCCGGGGCCTCCGCGCGAACTGCGTCCGATGTGGGCGGCCGCCCTCGAAGAACCGATGCTGAAGGCCGTGACCGAGCGCGCCACCCAGCTGCTCTCCTATCGCTTGCGCATGTTTGGCACGCCCGAATCCGAACTGGCTCTCAGCCTGAGGGAGATCGAAGCGGACGGCCTGGAGATCGACCAGCTGGAAGTCACCACCTGCCTGCGCAAGGGCGAGGTGGAGATCGACGTGCGCTATCGCGAAGGGCAGGCCGAAACGGCCGAAGCGCTGCGCGAGCAGCTGCGGGAGCGCCACCGGCGCACGCTCTACAGCCTCGATGGCACCACGGTGGACGAGATGGTCGCCGGGCTGCTCGAAGGGCGCAAACTGGCCCTCGCCGAATCCTGCAGTGCCGGGCTGCTGGCGGCTCGTATCACCAACATTCCCGGTGCATCCAGCTATTTCACCGGCGGGGTGGTTTCTTATTCGAACGAAGCGAAAGCCACGCAGTTGGGCGTCGACCCGGAACTGATCGAAAAGCACGGGGCGGTTTCGCCGGAGGTCGCGGAAGCGATGGCGGCGGGCGCGCTGGAGCGTTTCGGTGCGGATATTGCCGTCTCGATCACCGGCATTGCCGGGCCGGATGGCGGTTCGGATGAGAAACCGGTCGGTTTCGTCTGTTTCCACGTGATGACCGCTGACGGCAGTTCACGGACGCTCAGCCCGGTCATCCCCGGCGACCGCAGTGACATCCGCGACCGCTCGGCGCTGGTGGCGATGCACCTGCTGCGCCTGATGCTCGCGCAGGGCCCAAGCGACTCCTGAGTCTGGTTTCCGTCACGGAATTGTTGCGTTCTGCGCAACACGATTCCGCTGCACAGGGCTAATTTCTCCTCCATCGGAGCAATTGACACGTCCGGTCCGCCAGTTAGCGTGGACGCTTGTCCACGCTGACTGGCGAGTGGCAAAAGTTACGTCCGACGAAGCAGGACATACTGACCTCAGTACGAACAGGTGTTCGTACAGGTGATTCAGCAGACTTTCTTTTGGAGACGACGATTCCACCTTCGGGTGGCGATGAGGTGACTTAGATGAGCGAAAGACCAGAAAATGACATGGGTGCCAGCACCGACAAGGAGCTGAAGGCCCGTAATGCGGCCCTCGATGCTGCCAAAAGCCACATCGAAAAGCAGTTCGGCGCCGGCTCGCTGATGAAGCTGGGCGATCAGGGTGCCCTGAACATCGAGTCGATTTCGACCGGAGCCCTGCCGCTGGATATCGCCCTCGGCGTTGGTGGCATTCCCCGGGGCAGGATCGTCGAGATCTTCGGTCCGGAATCCTCCGGTAAGACGACGCTGGTCTACCACATCATCGCCGAGGCCCAGAAGCGTGGCGGCGTCTGCGCCTTCGTCGACGCCGAGCACGCGATCGACCCGGTCTACGCCCGTCGCATCGGGGTCAACACCGATGAACTCCTGATCTCCCAGCCCGACTACGGCGAGCAGGCGCTTGAGATAGTCGACGTATTGACCCGCTCGGGCGCGGTTGACGTGGTTGCGGTCGACTCGGTGGCGGCGCTCACCCCGCGGGCCGAGCTCGAAGGCCAGATGGGCGACGTCACCGTCGGGCTGCAGGCCAGACTGATGTCGCAGGCCCTGCGCAAGCTGGCCGGCAACCTCAACCGGGCGAACACGGTCTGCCTGTTCACCAACCAGATCCGCGAAAAGATCGGCGTGTCGTTCGGTTCGCCGGAAACACAGCCCGGTGGTCGTGCGCTCAAGTTCTATTCCTCGCAGCGGCTCGACATCCGCCGGATCGAGACGCTCAAGGACGGCACTGAAGCCGTGGCCAACCGGGTCCGGGTCAAGGTTGTCAAGAACAAGGTTGCGGCTCCGTTCAAGCAGGCCGAGTTCGATATCGAATACGGCCAGGGCATCTCCCGCGAGGGCAGCCTGATCGACCTCGGCATCGAGCACGATCTGGTCCAGAAGTCCGGTTCGTTCTTCTCCTATGGCGACACCCGCCTGGGACAGGGCCGCAACAACTCGAAGCAGTTCCTCTCCGAGAACCCGGACATCGCGATGGACATCGAGACGCGGATCCTCACTTCGCTGGGTATCAACCGTGACGGCAAGTCTCTGGAACCCGAGGCTGAAGCGGTGGCCGACGTGGTTGAAGTCGGCAAGGACAGCAAAGGGACCAAGGCGGCTGAAGAAGCGCCGATGCCGGTCGAAGAGAAGCAGGCGGCCTGATCCGGGCTGCCTGACCCATGGCTGACAAAATCCTGGCGAAGGCGCTGGGTGCGATCGGACGCAAGGAGCGTTCGGTCGCCGAGATGCGCGAATGGCTCGAGGTCCGGGAAGTTGCGTCCGATGAGATTGATCGGGTCGTCAACTTCCTGATCGAGAACGAAGCGCTTGACGATCGCAAATTCGCTTTCGCTTTTGCCTCCGACAAAAGGGAGCTGGCGGGGTGGGGGCGGACCCGGATCAGGGAGACCCTGCGTAAACGCCGGATCCCCAGGACATACATCGAAGAGGCTCTCGACCGCGACGATGGTGAAACCGAGGTCGATCGAGCCACCAGGGTCCTGGAAGAGCGCTCGGCGGACCTCAGCGATGACCGTGGGCGTGGCCGCGCCCTGGGGCTGCTTTCCCGTCGTGGGTATTCGGCCGAAGATTCCTACGCGGCAATACGAAGGAAAAGTTCCGACTTCTGACCAGGTTTCAGGCAGGTGCAGGCGGTCAAGTACCTTTAAGGGACCGATATGGAACTTCGCTCAATCATCCCCTCCTGGCTACGGTCAGGCACTACCGAAGCGGACACTTCCAGGCAAAACGGAATCACTGAAACTGGCTCTGTCAAGGGGTCTCCTGCCATTCCGCCTGAGAGCGGCGTCATGTCCGCCCAGGCTGAGCTCCGGGCACGACGGGAAGAGATCATCCGCATGGAAGAGCGGGCACTGCGCGAGATGGAATCCGCCCAGACCCGTCTGAGGGAAGCAGAACGAAGGACCGAAGCACTGGAAACCCGTGAGCAGGAAGTTGCCCTGATTCGAACCGAACTGGAAGATGCACGGATCGTCCAGCTCGATGAGCTCGAGCGGATTGCCGGTCTGTCCCAGGTCCAGGCCAAGAAGATCCTCCTGAAAGAAGTGGAGGACCAGGCCAGCCATCAGGCGGGGCTGACCATCAAGCGGGTCGAGGATGAAGCAAAGCTGGAAGCCGAAAGGCGGGCCCGGGGGATCCTTGCGGTAGCGATGCAGCGGCTGGCGGCGACCCAGTCGATCGAAGGCAACACCTATTCGATCCACTTGCCGTCGGAAGACATGAAGGGTCGGATCATTGGCAAGGACGGTCGTAACATCCGCACACTCGAGAACCTGACCGGGGTCGACATCATCATCGACGAGACCCCGGAAACCGTCGTGCTCTCCAGCTTCGACGGGGTACGGCGGGAGATCGCCCGTCTCACCCTGGAGAAGCTGATCGCCGACGGCCGGATCCACCCGGCGTCGTGTGAAGCGGCGTTCGCCGAAGCCGAAGCCGAGATCGAAGACGTCATGGTCGAAGCGGCCGAAGCGGCCCTGCTTGATGCCCGGGTCACCGGACTCCACCCGGAACTTGTCCGGCTGCTCGGACGCCTGCGGTTCCGCACCAGCTACAGCCAGAACGTCCTCGCCCATCTGGTCGAGACATCGCATCTGGCGGCGCTGATGGCAGCCGAACTTGGGGCGTCAGTGGAAGTGTCCAGGCGCGCGGCCCTGCTCCATGACATCGGTAAAGCGGTCAGCCACGAAGTCGAGGGCACCCACGCTTCAGTCGGGGCAAGGCTTGCCCGTCGCTACGACGAGATCGATTCGATCACCCACGCGATCGAGGCCCACCACAACGAAGTCGAGCCGGTGACCGTGGAGGCGGTGATTGTCCAGGCAGCGGATGCACTTTCCGGCGCGAGACCGGGAGCGAGAGGAGACTCGCTTGAGCAGTACGTAACGCGGCTGAGCGACCTGGAAGAGATCGCGGCGCGTCAGAACGGCGTGCGCAAGGTGTACGCGATGCAGGCAGGCCGCGAGATCCGCGTGATCGTTGATCCCGGCCAGGTGGATGACCGTGCGGTGGCGGTGATTTCCCATGAAATCGCCACCGCGATCGAGCGGGAAATGCAGTATCCGGGCCAGATCAAGATCACGGTGATCCGTGAGCTCCGCTCGACCCGGATCGCCCGCTGAATCACGGAATAGCTCCCTGGTTTCAGCCACGAGACAAAACGGCCGCTACAGCAGGTAGGATTCGCCACCAATGGAGATCAAGACCATCTTTCTCATCTTCGGCATCGGCCTCGCGTCCTTCGCGGTCATCGTCAGTTTCATCGGCCTGCGAGTGAAGAACTTCCCCAGCCGTGGCGCCATGATCGGTCTGATTGCCGTCGGCCTGGTTCTCGTCGCTGGCACTGCAACTTTCGGCGTAAAGCTTCAGATCGAAGAAGCCGAAGAGCGTGAGGCCGGCGAAGCAATCATCGGCGACGAAGCATCGACTCAGCCAATCGTCGTTCCGGCGAACATCGCCTGATTCACCGGACGCCTTAAACTCCGCTCGATGAAGCGGTTTCACGTCACCACCTTCGGGTGCCAGATGAACGAGCACGACTCGGAGCGCATGAAAGGCATGCTCAAGTCGCTCGGGTACTCCGAGTCCGAAGAGCGTGCCGACGCTGACCTGATCCTGTTCAACACCTGCTCGATCCGGGAGAACGCGGACAATCGTTTCATTTCCCACCTCGGCGAAGCCAAACGGCTCAAGTCGGAAGATCCGTCCCGCATAGTCGGGGTCGGCGGTTGCTGGGCACAGTCGGTGAAAGACGAAGTGTTCCGGCGGTTCCCGTTCGTGGATGTCGCTTTCGGGCCCGGCCAGATCCATCGGCTCGCCGAATTCCTGAACTCAGATTCGATCACGGCCCAGGGATTCTTCGAGTTCGAGGAATTCTCTGGTGACCTGCCGTCCTTCCGCGAGCGCAACTTCCAGGGCTGGCTCCAGATCTCCCAGGGCTGCAATTGCGCCTGCTCCTACTGCATAGTCCCCTCGACCCGCGGACGGGAAGAGAGCCGGGATCCGGATCTGCTGGTGCTTGAAGCGGAACGCATGGCGGCTGAAGGCGTGCGTGAACTCACCCTGCTCGGCCAGAACGTCAACAGCTATGGCCGCGACCTGCCGGTCGACAGCCGGATCAGGTTCTCGGACCTGCTGCGCCGGGTCGATGCGGTCGATGGCATCGACCGGATCCGGTACACCAGTCCCCATCCGAAGGACATGCGCGAAGACGTGATCGACGCGCACGTCGAGCTCGATTCCGTCTGCGAACACATCCACCTGCCACTCCAGGCCGGATCGAGTCGAATCCTCAAGAGCATGCGCCGCACTTATACCCGGGAGCGCTACATGGACCGGGTCGAGATGATCCGGGAACGCCTTCCTGACTGTGGCCTGACGACCGACATCATCGTCGGGTTCCCCGGAGAGACCGAAGCGGACTTCGCCCAGACCCTGGAAGTCGTGGAGACGGTCGGTTACGACCAGGCTTTCACTTTCAACTATTCACCCAGGCGAGGCACGCTGGCGGCCGAGATGGATGACCAGATTCCCCATCCGGTCAAGAAGGAACGCATGACAGCGCTGATCGAAGTGGTCCAGCGGCGGGCCAGAGAGCGCGCCCAGCGTTTCGTCGGTCGTCCCGTCGAAGTCCTGGTCGAAGGTCCGAGCCGCAACGATCCGACTCGCCTGCGCGGTCGCAGCGGCCACAACAAGGCGGTCAACTTTGAAGGAACCGCCCAGGCGGGACAGCTGGTCGAGGTGGAAATCACATCGGCGACGTCGGGTTCACTCACCGGCACGGAGAGGCTTCTCAGCCGGATCGCCTGATGGCGCTCCACCTGGTTTCCGTTTTCGGTCCGACCGGCATCGGCAAGACCGGGGTCGCGATCGAACTTGCCGATCTGCTGCGCGAGCGCGGTGAAGACCCGGTTGCGGTCAACTGCGACTCGATCCAGGTATATGCCGGCCTCGAGACGATCAGCGGGGCCGCATCGGAAGCTGACCGGGAACGCCTGGAGCATCGGCTGCTCGGATTCGTTCCGGTCCAGGACGAATTCAGCGCCGGCAAATACGCGGATCGCGCCCACGAGGAGATCGACCGCCTGCTGGCCGCTGGGAGAAGGCCATTGCTGGTCGGCGGCACCGGGCTCTATCTGCGGGCAGCTCTTGCCGAGATCGCCTTTCGACCGGCAGTTCCCGAAGAATTGCGTGAGCAGGTGGAACGCGAACTTGAGGAGGAGGGTCCAGTTGCCCTCCACGCGACCCTGCCAGCCGAGTTCAGGGATTCAATCCACCCGAACGACCGCAAACGGATCGCCCGGACCATTGAACTGATTCGCGACGGCCAGACCCCGGCGAGGGACCATCGTGGCGGCGGTGACCTGTGGACTGCCAGCCTGCGCCAGCCTTCGCTGCTGTTCGGACTGGCCGAAGAAGATGAATTGCTGGTGGCCAACATCGATCGCCGGGTGGCCAAGATGGCCGCGGCAGGGGCGGGGGAGGAGGTCAGGCGCGCTGATGCTGGCGAAGCTTCGAGGACGGCCCGGGCCGCGATCGGCTTCAGCGAGTTCATGGACGGGGACCTGGATCGCCTCAAATTGCTCCATCGGCGATATGGAAGGCGTCAGATGACCTGGATGCGGCGCATGGACGGCATCGAAATGGTCGAGCGCCAAGGACGCCCGGACAGAAAGGTGGCCGAAGCCATCCTCACGGCGATTGACCGGGCGGAAGGGCGAAATGCAGACCGCGCGCCTTCCGGATAGCTTGCGGGGCCGCATGAAGTTCGAGAAATGGCAAGCACTGGGGAACGACTACGTAATCCTCGAAGCAGAAAACCTTCCCTGGGACCTCAACCAGCAGCGAGTCCAGCGAATCTGCGACCCGCACTTCGGAGTCGGATCGGACGGCGTCCTGCTGATCTCCAAGAGCGAAGATCCCTCTTACGTAGCGAGCCTGCGCATCTTCAACCCGGATGGTTCCGAAGCCGAGCTTTCCGGCAACGGTGCCCGTGAAGCCATTCTTTACCTGCGCCGGCACGGCTGGACTGACCTCGACCACTTCACGATCATGACCGAATCGGGACCGGTCACACCGCGCATCACTTCCGAGCGCACCTGCTCGGTGGAGATGGGAACCGCATCAACGACTTCTGCCGATTTCCCCAGCGGCCCCGAAGACGGACTCGGCATGGTCACTTCATCCGGCCGGGACTGGAACTTCCGCCACGTTTCGATCGGCAACCCGCAGTGTGCAATCGAAGCTGGAACCGATCTCGAAGACCTTGACCTGCCGAAGATCGGTCCCGAGATCGAGAACAGCGGGCTTTTCCCGAACCGTACGAACGTCTCGTTCTTCCGGGTTTCCGGATCCCGGGTACGTGCCCGGATCTTCGAGCGCGGAGTGGGAGAGACCCTTTCTTCTGGCACCGGCGCATCCGGTGCGGCAATTGCCGCATTCCTGAATGGCGCGCCGAGCCCGATCACCGTCGAGCTCGACGGTGGGGAGCTGCTCGTGGAAATCACTCCCGATCTGAAAGTGACCCTCACCGGCTGGGCCGAGCCGATCCTGTCGGGCGAACTGGCCCCCGAACTGGTTGAATCAATGGCCGACCTGACCGCCTGAACCCGCCTGAACCGCAAGCAAGATTCCCCAAGGAGAAAAAGTTGGCTCTCACCGATCCGTCCAAGCGCCTCGAGGCGATTCCGCCTTACATGTTCGCCGAACTCGAGCGGAAGGTTGCCGACAAACGAGCTGCCGGCATTGACGTGATCAGCCTCGGTATCGGTGATCCCGATATGCCGACCTATCCGCATGTCGTCGAGGCGATGCAGGCTGCCGTGGCCGATCCGGCCAACCAGAGCTACCCGAGCAACCGCGGCACCGAAGTTTTTCGCCAGGCTTTCGCCGACTTCTACCGCAACCGTTTCGACGTGACGATCGATCCGGACTCGGAAATCATTCCCGCGATTGGTGCCAAGGAGTGCATTTACAACCTCTGCTTCGCTTTCCTTGACCCGGGTGATGTCGCCCTGGCCTCTGATCCGGGATACCCGGTCTATACCGGTGGGCCGATCCTCGCCGGAGCCGAAGCGGTCCTGCTGCCGCTGAAACCGGAACTTGGTTTCGCCCCGGACCTCGACGCGATCGACGAGCACACTGCTGAACGCGCCCGCCTGCTTTTCCTCAATTATCCGAACAACCCCAGTGGCGCGATCGTGCCGGACGGCCTGTTCGAGAAGGTCGTCGAGTTCGCGAAGAAGAACGAAATCCTGGTCGTTCACGACAACGCCTACTCAGAGACCACTTATGACGGCTACGTGGCGCCGAGTTTCCTCGCCACCCCGGGTGCCAAGGAAGTGGGTGTCGAAGTGTTCTCCCTCTCCAAGGGTTACAACATGACCGGCTGGCGGGTTGGCGCGATCATCGGCAACGCCGACGCGATAGCGACCTATTGGCGACTCAAGACCAACGTCGATTCGGGACTCTTCGAAGCCATCCAGGTTGCTGCTGCCGCGGCTCTGAACGGTCCGACCGCTCCGCTGGAAGAAATGAATGCGATCTACACCCGCCGCCGTGATCTGGTGGTCGACACTTTGCGGGCGATCGGTGTCGACGTCGCCAGCCCCAAAGGAACGATCTACGTCTGGGCCCCGGTGCCGGAAGGCCACACCTCGACTTCGTTCTGCGAAATGGTCCTCGAAGAAGCAGCGGTGGTCATCTCACCCGGTTCGATGTACGGCCGATCCGGAGAAGGCTTCTTCAGGATCAGTCTGACAACACCAGACGAGCGCCTGACCGAGGCACTCAGCCGCATGAAAGAGCACTTGAGCTAGGAGGCTTTTCCCAGCTTGCCTTCGGCCTCAAAGGTGTCGCGGAGGCCTGTTTCGAGGTCGCGGGGCCGGAAGCCGAGGGTGTTCTTCGCTTTTGAAGCGTCGGCCCAGAAGGTGACGCCGTCGGCTGAGGCGATCAGTTCCCGCAGGTTTGGTGGCTGGCCCAGGGCTTTGCCGACCAGTGGTCCGATCGGCCGGAGCAGTTTGAGGATTCCGGTGGGCAGGGCACGGGTCGGGGCCTTCCTGCCAGCGACCTTGCCGGCAGTCTCCAGCAGCTGGCCCATGGTCACGTTGCTGGCGGTCAGGATGTAGCTCTCGCCGATCGCGCCCTTGTCGAGGATCAGGGCGAGTCCGGAGGCGATGTCGTCGACGTGGGCGAGTCCGGTGCCGAAGTCGGGGAACGGAACCAGCGGCAGCTTGCCGTCGAGGAACTGCTCGAGCGTGCTGGCGATGGCTGAATGGTCACCGGGTCCATAGACCCCGGCCGGCTGGGCGATCACGCAGGGCAGGCCCTGGTTCCTGATCAGTCCGAGTGCGATCTGGTGCGCTTCGTACTTGGTCTCTTCGTAGTACGACGTGAAGTTGAGGTCAGGGCGCTCGAAGGATTCATCGGCAACTTCGCGATTGGTGTTTCCGAAAACGGCGCAGGTCGAGACGTAGAGCACTCGCGGGATCCCGGCCCTGAGGCAGGCATTCAGCACGTTCGCGGTTCCAGTCACGTTAGCCTCGTAAAGGGCTTTGTGGCGGGACTCGGGGATACCGACTTCATAGAGCGCAGCGTTGTGGAGCACCGCGTCACTTCCATCCATGAACGTGGCAAGCTGGTCCTGGTCGGAAAGGTCCCCGTCGACGAGGGTGCAGCCGAGGTCGGCAAGACCGCTGGCCTTCGCGCGATCCCTAACCAGACAGGTCAGGTCATGCCCCTGGCCGGTCAGGTGTTTGGCGGTCGAAGTGCCGATGAATCCTGTCGCTCCCGTCATGAAGATCTTCATGAAGTGCAGGCTATCGACTGGACCCCGCTCCCCGGGAACCAAGAGTGCCTAGGATTGAAGCAGTGACTGAAAGTGCCACCTCAAATAACGGCGGAGCGCCCAAGGGTGCCCGGATCGACGATTCACTCGCGCGTCGAGCGCGCCAGCGGGCGCTGATGATCGCGGTTGACACGACTGGCGATGGAACGCTTGACGAACTCGGTGAGCTGCTGAGGACGGCTGGGGTCGTCACCACCGGCGAAGTGATGCAGCGGCGCAGCGAACCTGACCCGGACCGGTACTTCGGCCAGGGAAAACTCGAAGAGGTCAAAGCCGAGATCGAGCGTACGGGTGCCAACCTGGTGGCGTGTGACGACGAGCTGGCTCCCCGGCAGGAACGCAACCTGGAGGCCGCCCTCGAAGTGCCGGTCATCGACCGCACCGCAGTGATCCTTGACATCTTTGCCGACCACGCCCATTCGGCCGAAGGCAAGCTCCAGGTTGAGCTGGCCCAGCTGGAATACAACCTGGCCCGAATGCGTGGCCTCTGGACCCACCTCGAGCGCCTCGGCGCCGGCATCGGCACCCGTGGCCCGGGCGAATCCCAGATCGAAACCGACCGCCGTCTTGCCCGCGACCGGATTGCGGCACTGCGCCGCCGCCTGCGCGGAGTTGAGCAGAACCGCGGTGTGATGCGGAGCCGGCGCCAGGAATCGGCGCTTCCCCAGGTAGCCCTTGCCGGGTATACGAATGCCGGCAAGTCCACTTTGCTGAACGCCATGACCGGAGCTGACGTCAGCATCGGTGACCGCCTCTTCCACACCCTGGATCCGACCACCCGGGCCTATGAATTCGAGAGCCGTCGTTACCTGATCACCGACACGGTCGGTTTCATCGACAAGCTTCCCCATCAGCTCGTTGAAGCATTCAAGGCAACCCTCGAAGAGACCGTGCTGTCTGACCTGATTCTCCACGTCGTTGATGCTTCATCGCCCGAAGAACAGCTCCAGATGGAGATGCACGCCGCTGACGCGGTTCTCGGGGAGATCGAAGTCGACGACAAGCCGCGCCTTCTGGTCCTCAACAAGATTGACCTGCTCACTGCCGACGAACGGGCCGAGGTTCGAATTGCCCATCCGGACGCGATCGCGGTCTCAGCCACGACCGGTGAAGGACTCGATGAGCTCAAGCTTGAAATTGAACATGCTTTCGAACAGACCATGCTGCCGGTCGAACTCCTGGTCCCTTATGCCGACGGTGCGCGGCTCCACGACCTCCATGAGGTGGCGGGCAAAGTCGAACGCGAAGATGGCCCTGACGGAGTTCTGGTGAAGACCCGCCTGCCGATGGGCGAGATGCACCGCTTCGCCGACCTCTCGGTCAATTAGAGTCCGGTCCATGCAGCTCAAATTTCAGATCCTGAGTGACGCAGCAACCCTGCCGACCCGCGCCAACGAAGGTGATGCGGGACTGGACCTCTACGCGTCGGAGCCGGCCCATATCGGGCCCGGGGAACGCTGGCAGGTCGGCACCGGGATTGCCGTCGAAATTCCCGAGGGACATGCCGGCCTGGTCCTGCCGCGATCGGGCCTGGCCAAACGACACGGCATCTCACTGGCGAACGCTCCCGGACTGATCGATGCCGGATATCGCGGTGAACTGCGGGTCCTTCTGCTTAACAACGATCCGGCAGAAATCTTTCGGGTGGAGCCCGGGGACCGCATCGCCCAGCTGGTGATCACGCCAGTCGTCGTCGCTGATCCGGTTGCCGCAGATTCTCTTTCTGGCAGCGAACGTGGTGAAGGCGGATTCGGTTCTAGCGGTCGCTGAAGGCGGCCTGTCGCGCGGACTCGTGCGCGGCTGATTCGAACGTGTCGTCAAGCGGTTCAAGCTCGACTGTCCCGCCGTGGTGATGCTCCAGACCGAGTTTGATGAAGTGGTCGGCGAGCCAGGAATTCTTGGGCAGCAGGGGACCGTGGAGGTAGGTGCCGAAAAGGTTGTCCTCGGTGACACCTTCGAAGCCGTCACCGCCGTTGTTGCCGTGGCCTGACTCGACTCTTCCCAGGGGTTTCGCACCGGGACCTAGGTAGGAGCGGCCACCATGATTCTCGAAGCCGGCGACGGTACGTTTCGTCCCGTCCAGATCGACTTCGATCGCGACCGGGCCGATCAGCCTCGGGCCGGGCTCACGAACCGTCCGGAGGTCGACCAGACCCAGTCCTTCGATCTCTTCTTCGGCCAGTTGATACGAGGAACCGAGCAGCTGGTAACCGCCGCAGACGGCAAGGATCACGGCGCCGTCATCCTTGGCCGCGACCAGGCTTTCGCGTTTGGTTTCCACGAGGTCGGACGCAACCAACTTCTGGTCACGGTCCTGGCCACCGCCCATGTAGATCAGGTCGAAATCGGCCGGTTCGAACGTCTCGCCGATTCCGCAACGCGTCACTTCGAAGTCAATGCCGCGCCAGTTGCAGCGCTGCTGGAGGAAGATGATGTTGCCACGATCCGCGTAGATATTCATCTGATCGGGATAGAGGCTGAGCAGGCGGAGCTTCATCGGTTGAACCCTAAGGGTCAGGGCTTCCCGGAAGCGTGGCGGACGATCAGGATGATCGACGCGATGTGACGGTCGGTTTCAGCCAGGTCGATCAGGTCGATCACCTCGAACCCCGCCACCGCGAGTTCTGTGGCCAGAGAGTGGCGGTCGATCAGGTCGAGCGTGATGCTGTCATGCGATTCATCCAGTGAACCCTCCGGGCCAACGATCTGGCGAAGGCGCACCACCGTCAGGGAGTCCGGATCGGCTTCCACAGCAACCGGCCGGCTGGCGTAGGTCCAGTCATCGATCTCACGCACGTCCGGAAGGATCTCGAGGGACTGACTCTTCGGGTCGACGATCTCGGAAATCGCGAAGGCGGCGATTCCTTCCGGTGAAAGACGTTCCTTCAGCCCGGCCAACAGTCGTAGACGCATTTTTTCCCCGCCGACGATGTGGAGCAGTTGCTGCGGCGCGATGATCGCGTCGAAGTGCTGCCGGCCGAGCTCGATCAAGGCGACTTCGCTGACGTCCCCGGTCACGGCTGACACTCCGTCCTCGACCGCCAGCCGGTTCAGGTCATCGACCATGTCCGGATCGCGGTCGACCCCGACCACATTCCGGCTGCCGTCGGCGAGGTGCCGGGCGACCCGTCCGATTCCACAACCGAGGTCGAGCACGGAAGCCGCGGTCGCGGTGATCTCCGACCAGACCGGAAGGTCGGCCTGATAGGAACAGGATTCGACCAGCTGCCAGATCGAGGCTTCACACGAAGAGCGATCGGCGAGGATCAACCTTCCCAGTATCTCCCGGCGTCACCCTGATCGGCGAGTAGTTGCTTCAGCTCGAGCAGCGCGGTGTAGGTGGGCATCGCAAAGAGCTTCTCCGGCCCGGAAGCAAGGGCATTCTTGAGAGCCGGGTCGATCCCCTCGAACACTTCGAGGCGATCCGTGTCCCAGCCGGCGTATTTCAGGCGCAGGGCGATCTCGGCTGCGCGGGTTCCGGTGCAGACGATGCGGTTCACCTTCCCGGCAAGCACTTCAAAGTCCGCGTCCCAGATCCAGGAGACGTCCCTGCCGTCGGCGATGCGGTCGTTCAGGGCGATCCACAGGTCAAGCTGGCCGGGTTCCAGCTCCAGCGTGCGCAGGACTTCATTGGCCCCGGCCGGATTCTTGATCAGCAGGATCGAAAGCTCGGTGTCTTCGATCTGGATCCGTTCGACCCGGCCGAAAACGGCTTTCATCGAAGCGAGGTTACGGACCGAATTCTCCACCGGGATCCCCAGGCGCCGGGCGGTCGCGATCGCGCCCAGGGCGTTGTAAAGGTTGTAGAGACCGGGCAACGGCAGGGTGAGCTTCGCGTGGCCCTCCGGGGTCACGATCTGCGCTTCAATGCCACTCATGCCTTTCAGGGTGATCTCCCTGGCAGACACTTCAGGGTTGGGTCGTTTCATGCCGCAGTCGGGGCAGGAATAGTGGCCGAGGTGGCCGACAAAGGCCCGCTGGTAGTCGAGGGCATGTCCGCAGACCCGGCACTGCTTGGCGTCATGGGCGTGCTGGAGTTCGGCCAGGGCCTGCTTGTTGTCGTCGATACCGAAGTATGTGGTGCCTGCGCCGCTGTAACGGCCGATGTCCGCAACCAGCGGATCATCGGCGTTGAGGATGAAGTCGGTTTCGTCACCGAGGTCACCTGCCAGCTTCACCCAGGCGTCGGCCAGGGCTTCCGTTTCGCCATAACGGTCCAACTGGTCCCGGAAGAGGTTTCCCAGGAGAATCGTTTCGGGGTGGAGCCTGGAGGCGGTCTCCGGCAGCCACGCTTCGTCCACTTCGAACAGGCCTTCGGTGCCCTCCTGCTCAAGCAGGGCGGTGGCAACACCCCAGGTCATGTTTGAGCCGGACCGGTTGTGCACCGGATGCCGGCCTTCGGCGACGAGGATCGTGGCCAGCATGGAAGCGGTGGTCGTCTTGCCGTTGGTCGCGCTGATCAGCGTCGAGCCGTTTGTCAGCTTCGAACCAAGCCGGTTGATCGCGTTCGGATCGAGCTTGAGCAGGACGCGGCCGGGCAAGGTGGTGCCTCCGCCTTTTCCGCTGGCGCGGCTCAGTCTGCCGATGGTCCGGGCAATTCCGGCACGAATGCCCTTCACGAATCCGGACCGGGCACGATCATCTCGAGCGCTGAAGGGAGAACCCGGATGGTGGCCGGCAGTTCGGTCAGCGGGTCACCGTCGGCATAGACCGTGAACGGGCGGCTGGCCTTGATGTCGATCGAAGTGGTGTTCCACGTCTCCACTTCGTCGAGGTCTACGTGTTTACCCTTGAAGACCTTGGGCAGGTTGCTCAGGAACTTGAACTTGCTGACTTCGGTGATCACGACCACGTTCAGTTCTCCATCGGCGATGTCGGCGTCGGGAGCGATATTCATGCCGCCGCCGTAGAAGTTGTTGTTCGCAACCACAACGGTGTAACCGGTGAATCGTTTCTGGATGCCGTTTTCGACCAACGCAAAGCGGGCTGGCTTCCAGCCCGCAAGTGCCCGCAGGGCGGCGTAGGCGTAGACCATCGTGCCTTTGATCATCTTCGCTTCGTTCGCTATCCGGTTGGCGTCGGAGTCGAAGCCGAGTGAAGCGATCCCGAGGAAACGCCTGCCATTGGCTTCACCGACGTCGATCGAACGAACGTAGCCTTCATCGAGGCAGCGCACGGCGTCTTCCGGTTTGGTCGGGATGCCGAGGGAGCGGGCGAGGTCGTTGCCGCGTCCGGCCGGGATCAGACCGAGCGGAGAGTTCGATCCGGCAAGGGCTCCACCGATTGCTCCGAGCAGTCCGTCGCCGCTCATGACGACTGGGATCTCGCGGGCATCGAGTGCGTCGTATGCGATGTCGATGCCATCGGCCATCGAACGTGTCTTCTCCACGCGGAAAACCATCCGCCGGGAGTCAAGGGCTCGTTCGACCGCTGGCAGCAGCTTGAGCGCCCGGCCGCCGCCCGCACTGGGGTTGACGATCAGGGCGTAATTTCTTTCCACAGTCAGGCTCATTGGGGTTTCTCCCGTTTTCTGCCGACGTAGAATTCTCCTCTTCCGGCTACTCCAGTTTCGATCATCGAAATCCCGAGTCTGTCGAATTTTCTGATCACTGTCTTTTCCGGCGTGGAGAATGGCGTCTCCTGTCCGCTGCTCGAAGTGATGATCACCGAACCGCCCGGCCTCAGTACCCGGTCGATCTCGGCGAAGAAGATCGGCATGTTGGTCTGGCTCACCAGATCGAAGTTCTGGTCGGGGTAAGGAAGTTTCGAGGCGTCTCCGGCGCGGAAAGCTACCCTCGCTTCCGGATCCAGGCCGATCTTGTTGTTGGCTTCCTTGATCATCCGGGGGGAGAGGTCGACCCCGCGGACCCGGGCCTGAGGGTACTCCCGGGCAAGGAAGAGTGTTGCCGCACCGGTGCCGCAGCCGACGTCGAGAAGTCGCTCCGGCCTTGCCGGAACCTTGAGGACCGCGGCTGCAAGCGGGGCAAGATGGGCAGGTGAGCCGGCATCCGTCCGGGTGTCCCAGCCTCTCGCCTGGGCATCGAAGAACCCCATCACCCGCTTGTTGACCACCGGCCACAGCCAGGGGGCATGGGCGACGATCCGGCAGATCAGCCGGCCGATGACCACTGTCTTGCGAGGGGGCGCTGGGTGAGGACTTGCCACCGATGGATCATGCCAAGTCCAGTCTGTGTGTGGCCCGATGGCCGGACGGGTTGATCAACTAATCTGGCCCTATGAAGAATCGGGAGAAGGTCATTGGTCTGGTCGTCGCGAGCGTAATCCTCGCCATCGCGGTCGTGGCAATCGTCATCGGACGAAGCGGAGGATCTGACGACATCGTCGGCAAACCCGCTGAAGTCGTGAAACAGGGCGAGCCGGCCACAGTCACGATGGAGACTTCCGAAGGTACGTTCAAAATCGACCTTGACACGGAACAGAACCCGATCACCGCCAACAACTTCGCTTCCCTGACCGAAAAGGGTTTCTATGACGGCCTCGACTTCCATCGAATCGTTCCCGGCTTTGTGATCCAGGGCGGAGATCCGACCGGGACCGGCAATGGTGGCCCCGGCTACAAGGTGGTCGAAGCCCCGCCCGCGGACACCAAATACGAAGTTGGTGTGGTCGCGATGGCCAAGACGGGCCCCGAAGCCCCCGGAACTTCCGGCAGCCAGTTCTTCGTGGTCATCGGACCTCAGGGCCAGACCCTGACCCCGGACTACGCAGTTGTTGGCAAGGTCAGCGAGGGCATGGACGTGGTCCAGAAGATCGGCAAGCTTGACGGTGCCGCGCAGCCGCCGACCATCGACAAGGCGACGCTCCAGAAGGGTTGAGCTTGGACTCCGGCCGTGAACCGGTCCCGTTCGAAGTCCGGACGGCCGGTTCCCATGTTCATGGGGAGACCGCGGGCGACGGGCGCGACATTTTCCTCTGCCACGGCCTGAGCGCCACCAGGCGTTATGTGGTGCACGGCTCGAAGGTACTTCCACGTTGTGGCTATCGCCTTCACACCTATGACGCCCGGGGCCATGGGGAGTCGGAACCGGCAACCGAATACAGCTACGAACTTCTGGCCGATGACCTCGAGGCCGTGATTGCCGAACGCGGGGTCGAAGCTCCGCTCGTGCTGGGCGGACATTCGATGGGTTGCCATACGGCCTTGACTTTCGCGCTGAGGCATCCCGGGAAGGTCGCGGCCCTGATTCTGGTCGGGCCGGTTTACACCGGCTCCGGGGATGACCTGGACCTGGAACGCTGGGACGAACGGGCAGATGCCCTCGATCACGCGGGTCCCGCCGGCTTCGCCCGGGTTATCGGCAGCCGCGTTGACGGCCCCGAGGAGGTAAGGAAGACGATCATGCGGCTGGCCCAGGGCCGGGCCGAGCTTCACCGCTATCCGGAGGCGGTGGCCGAGGCCCTGCGGCAGATTCCGCGCTCCCGTCCGTTCGGCAGCGTCGACGATCTGGCTCGCCTCGATGTGCCGGCCCTCGTGGTCGGCAGCCACGACGAGATCGACGACGGCCACCCTTACGCCGTCGCTGAGCGTTACGCCGGGGTCTTGCCGCAGGCGAAGATGATCAGTGAGGACAAAGGCGAGTCGCCGCTTTCATGGCAGGGTGGAAGGCTCTCCCGGGAGATCGATTCCTTCCTCGAGGGTCACGGGCTCGGGCCCGTCGCCGGGTAGCCTTGATGGCCGTGGAAGAAACTGTCCAGACCGAAGCATCACCTTTCCCCGGGATGAAATGGGTTCCCGGCGGCACGTTCGCCATGGGAAGTGAGACGCACTACCCCGAAGAGAAACCTGCCGGCCCGGTTTCGGTCGACGGCTTCTGGATGGACGAAACCACCGTGACCAACCGGCAGTTCGGTGAGTTCGTCAACGCCACCGGTTACCTCACGGTTGCGGAAAAGGCACCGGACCCGGCCATGTATCCGGGTGCCGATCCGGCCCTGCTGGTACCCGGATCGATCACTTTCGACCAGCCTCGCCGACCGGTCGACATGAACAATCCGATGGGCTGGTGGGCCTGGACCCCAGGCGCCAGCTGGCGCCACCCGTGGGGACTGCAAAGCAATCTGGATGGAAAGGAAGACCATCCGGTGACCCAGGTGGCATTCCAGGATGCCGATGCCTACGCCAGGTGGGCAGGGAAGTCACTGCCGACCGAGGCTCAGTGGGAGCGGGCCGGGCGTGGAGGGCTTGACGGCCAGGAATTCGCCTGGGGCGAAGGGATCGCTCCGGGTGGGGTCGAACGAATGAATCGCTGGATCGGTGAATTCCCTTGGAAGTTCCGGCCGCGCCCGAACGGGCCGAGGAAACCGGGCACGGTTGCGGTCAAATCCTATGAGCCGAATCCTTTCGGCCTTTACGAAGTCACCGGCAACACCTGGGAGTGGACCAGCACCTGGTTCTCGGACAAACACGAGGAGCCGACTTCGCGCTGCTGCGCACCGAGCAATCCCCGTGGTCCGGGGGTGGACGACAGCCGGGATCCGGCCAGCGGCATCCCGCGCAAAGTGATCAAGGGCGGGTCTTTCCTCTGCGCCGAGAACTACTGCAGCCGTTACCGACCGGCTGCGAGAATCCCCGAAAGCATCGAAAGTTCCACCGTCCACATTTCTTTTCGCTGCATCGTCGAACCGGTCTAGTCGATGGGCTGCCGGGTAGGGTGGAAACCGGCGTCAGCCGAGTTTCTGTCCGTGACTGAGTAGCAAGGGGAAATACATGGAGTCGAGCGGTTCAAAAGTTCCAGGCGGTTCGGCTGCCTGGGCATCGTGGGTAGCTTTCGCCGGCATCATCATGATGTTGACCGGAGTGTTCAGCGTGATCGCCGGCCTGTCTGCGGCATTCGAAGATGACTATTTCGTTCGTGGTGTAGCTGGAGGCGATGTCTACCTGCTGAGTGTCCAGGCCGTAGGAGTCATCTGGATGGTGCTTGGAGTGATCAAGGTCTGGGCCGGTTATGCCCTGATCCAGGGAAGGACCTGGGCCCGCCTTCTGACCATCGTGCTCTGTTTCGTCCACGCGATCGTCGACCTCACGACTCTCACCACCCAGCCGTTCCTGTCGCTGATCTTCATCGCGTTCAACGTGACGATCCTCTATGCCGTCACGGTTCGCTGGGAAGACGCCAAAGTCGGCATGGGGGACTGAGTCAGCAACCTGCGTGACAGATCCGTCGCGTTACTGAAGCGGATCTGGGCCGTTATCTGGACCGCCGCCCTGTCTTTCGACAGGGCGGCCGGCACCAGACAGGCGGCTCAGCTCAGCTTTTTCATGTTGATGACCTTCCCGGCGCTGCTGCTGCTTGCCGTCTGGATCCTCAGCAACATCTTCGATTCACCGGATGTGCGGGCCGACCTGATCCAGGCGCTGGTCGACAACCTGCCGTTCGACGAAGTCCAGGGGCGCCAGGAAGTCACCGATTTCCTTGACGGCCTGACCCGTGGTGCGGGCAGCCTCGGCATCGTCACCGCGGTGATCCTGCTCTATTCATCAAGCTCTGCAATCGGGGCGCTGCGGCATGCGGTGCAGACCGCAAACGAGAACTCCGCCGATGGCCCTTCGTTCCCCAAGAACAAAGCTCTCGACGTCCTGATCACGGCGGTGACCATGCCGATCGCACTGATTTTCGTCGGCCTGATCGTGTCGAGGCCGCTGGCCAAGGCCATTGACGGCAGTGATCTGCTGACCCAACTGGCCGGCCGCTTCGGTGGCCCGATCGGCATCGGCTTTTTCGGAATCCTTTTCTTCACCTGGATGTTCTGGGTGCTGAACCCTGGCAAGACCCCCTGGTCAAGCACCGTTATCGGGGCGGTAGTGGCGGCGGTTCTGGTCGGCGCAGTCTCTTCCGGCCTGCGGCTCTGGTTCGACATTTCCAGTAGCAGCAGCGCCGTCTACGGCGTGCTGGCCGGCTTTCTGGGATTGCTGATCTTCCTGAATCTGGCGTCGATGGGCGTTGTTTACGGCGCCCATATCGCCGCCACATTTCGGTTGAGGCCCTGGCGTAAGTCCTTCAAGGGGGACGGATCCGGCGATGGCTTGATGTAGGTTCTGCACATGGGCTGCCTCGTACCACTCTTCGCGCTGATCTCACCACGACTCGCACTCTTTGTGGTGCTGGTCTTCTCCGACTGGGTTGACCGGGCCTTCGATGGCTGGATCGTGCCGATCCTCGGTTTCTTCCTGCTGCCCTGGACGACCCTGGGCTGGGTGTTCATGTGGAACACCGGCAGCCGTGGAGTCGACGGCTTCGAATGGCTGATCGTGATCTTCGCCTTCGTCGTCGACATCATGTCCTACAAGCAGGCCCGGGAAGCCCGCGGCTGATCTGACCCCGGGGTTTTGCCCTGGTGGGCGCAGCCCCTAGTGGACGAAGATCTTCAAGGCCACGATCAGGAAACCGATCGCGGCGTTGATCAGTCCGATCGTGATCCGGCGTCCCCAGCTCAAGTTCTGGCGCGAACCGATCGCAACACCCGCCGCGAAAAGAACGACCACGCCGGTCAGGACGGCGACGTATGTCGCGCTGTTTTCTGAAATCAGTCCGATCGGTGCCAGCAACATGGCTGCAGCCGGAATCAACGACCCCTGAACCATCGGCCATTCCTTGCGGATCGCATTGATCGCGACTTCTTTCGCCTCGCGCGGCCGGGCAAAGCCGGCGGCGACGACGTCGGCATAGGTGTGCGCGAGGAAGAAGACGAAAGCGGTGGCTGCGGTCCAGCCGGCGATCGCCAGCGCACCGAGTTCCGGATCCTTGCTGACGGTCGTGACCACGGCCATCGAAAGAATGGTTCCGTAGATCGCTCCTGCGTAGTTCGTCTCAAATGGTCTGTTACTCATGTTCCGCGACAACCCTAGATCATTGCCTTCGGTTCATAATCGGCAGTCGATGTCCGGCGACGAACTGACATACGTAGGCCACGCCACCGTTGATATCCGGATGGACGGTGCCCATCTGCTGACCGACCCGGTGCTCAGGAACCGGATCGTCCACCTGAAACGCCAGGTCGCCGATACGGGGGTAAACGGTGACGACATTCCGGATGCGGTGCTGGTTTCGCACCAGCACTTCGATCACCTTGACCTTCCGTCGCTACGCCGGTTCGGAAAGAAGGTGCGAATCATCGCCGGGCCGGGTTCGGCGGGCCTGTTGGAACGCAAGGGGTTCAGCCGGGTTGAGGAGCTGCCAGTCGGCCATTCGACCTCAGTCGGCGCGGTGACCGTCACAGCGGTGCCCGCCGAGCACGACGGACGACGTCGCCCGATGTCGAAGGGCGGCGAAGCGGTCGGATTCATCATCGCCGGCTCGAAGCAGATCTATTTCGCCGGAGACACTGATCTGTATTCCGGCATGGATCGGATCTCGTCGCAGATCGATTTCGCACTGATCCCGGTGTGGGGCTGGGGCCACACTCTTGGTGAGGGCCACATGGATCCCGACCGGGCTGCTGAAGCGGTCGGCCTGCTCAAGCCGGAAGTGGCGATCCCCATCCACTGGGGAACGCTGTTCCCGATGGTCGCCGGGCTGTTCGGCCGGCATCACCTGACCCGGCCACCGCGACGTTTCGCAGATCAGGTTGCGGCCGGGGTTCCCGGGGTGGAAGTCAGGGTGCTGGAGCCTGGAAGTTCGACTTCGCTGGTCTGATGGGGTGGGGCGAGATGCTCCATCCAGTCGATGAACAGGTGGTAGATGTTCTCGGCCCCGACAATTCCCTCTTCCGGCCATTTCATGTCACCCGGGTGGAGCACGAACGGATAGGACTGTGTCCCGCCGAGCCCGCCATGAGATCCGACCAGCTCTTCGAAAGCGGCGACTTCGTCCGTTTCGACCCAGTAGGTGCTGTTTACCATGATGTCCGGACAGTTCGGGAATTCGTGGGTGCGCAACACGTGATCCGCTGTATTCGGCCCGTAGGGAGCGAGCGGATCTTCACCCTCGATCCGGCCAAGCTCAAGGAAGTTGGTCCCGTCTGCACCCATTGCAATTGCCCCGAACTCCTCCGAGTTGACCAGCAGGAATCCGATGCCCGGATGCTCGACCAGGCCGTCGACCAGGTCAGGATGGATCTCGTCCAGGTGTTCGACGGTGATTCGCCCGGGTTCCCGCGGGAAGTTGATCAGGCCGAGGTTGCCGGAGGCCATGACCGAAAGCTCGGGGATCGGTCTCTGGTTTTCGGCTGTTTCGTCACGCCCGCTGGCGTCAGGTCCGATTTCCGGGTTGCTCTTTTCCGCGGTGCGCTTGCCGAGCCGGTGGAGCAAACGGCCGGTCCGGGTGTCTTTGTTGGCTGCTTCGGTGACCGTCGCGTTCAGGTACGCCCTTGCGTCATCCTGGCCCTCGGTCGCTTCTTCGATCTTCTCGTCAGATTCGCTGAGCCTGGTCACGAGGTCCTCGAGGGTCAGGTCGTAGCGGTCCTTGAAAGTTGTGCCCTGCGACTGGCCGTGGTCCGACAGCACGACGAACTGATACGGCCGTGGAGCGAGCTGTGCTGCCTTGATGATCCTGGAGATCTGGCGGTCCACGGTGCGCAGTGTCTGCAGGGTGTCAGGACGCTCGATGCCCGAATGGTGGGCAACTTCGTCGTAGGCCAGGAAAGTCGTGTAGATCGCGGATTTGCCGGAGAGCATGTCGCCAACAACAGCGGCGACCTGGAGGTCGAGCTGGATCACGGTCGCCCAGGCCCGCATCACGGCATAGGTCCAGGATCGGTTGATTCGTGGCACGACATCATCATTCACCTGCGCGGAAGCGAAGCGGCGCTCCCTGAAGATCTCGATGAAAGTGAAAGCGGCTGTCTTCACAACGCCGTAAGGCCGGGCGAAATAGGCGGCGTAGTCGTGGCCGATCTTTCCGCGGCGCTCGAGCACGGTGCTCATGGTGAGCATCGAAACCGAAGCGTCACCGGAGAGGATGTTGGCCCGCGAAGCCCCGTCGTTGGACAGCAGGCCTTTACCGTCGGACTGGCGTCTTTCGATCTCGGCGGCGTCGTGGGGATGGTTCGTGACCATCGCTTTTCCATGCTCTTTCTCCCACCATCGGAAAGCCGGCATGTCGTGGTTGTTGCCATGAAGGATTCCCGCCTGACAGGCACCGGTTTGAGATGACCAGTCGGTCTCCCATCGATTCAGGTCGTGGCTCTCGTCGCGGACCCAGCTGGCCAGGGTGGGCGCGTTGCCGTTGGCGAAAGCACGACGGAGGACGTCATGGGCGAGTCCGTCGATCTCGAGGAAAACGATCCCGGGCATGTCGGTCTCTTCGACTTCGCCACGGCGGCGCAACTGGCCCTGGACCACGTTCAGGTACCAGGAGCTGTCTTCGTCGATCGCCAGCAGGGCCGAGATCAGCGATGTGATCGCAGCCAGGACGATGGTGATCACCACCGCTTCGAAAAGCCCGTCGATGTGGAGCCAGGGCATGATCAGGATTGCGATGCCGACGATCAGCGAGTTCAGGATCAGGCCGAAGAATCCCAGGGTGAGCACCGTCAGGCGAAGGGTGAACCGAGAAAGAAACGGCCAGATGAAGGCGTTGATGCCGCCGAGGACCAATGCGGTGAGGATCGCGGCGGCGACTCCGTCAATGGAGAAGCCGGGTAGGATCCACGCGATGATCAGCAGTGAGACTGCGTCAACCGCGACCACGATCAGGCTGTGGGAGAAGAGCCGCCTGGGCTTTCGGGTTCTTCCGGGTAGCTCTGAATTCTTCAAGGCGCCGAAACTCTCCCACATTCCCTGCCCGGTGTGGTCTATCCCTGAGTAGTTCTCGCAATGGCCGGGTACATGTTGAAGGTGAAGGAGAAGACCAAAAACCATTCGGAGCTTTACCTCGGCTACCGATCGATCCTTCGTGTGGTCGTGACGGTGCTGCTCAGCGCCCTTGCGCTCTGGCTGCTCTACCTCCTGCGCCAGCCGATCGTATATCTGATCCTGGCGCTGTTCGTTGCGGTCTTTCTTTCGGCGCCGATCGGAGTCCTGAAGCGCCGGATGTCGGAGAACTTCGCGATCCTCACGGTCTACCTGGGGGTGATTCTCATCCCGCTGATGATTGCTTTGATCATGGTTCCGCCACTGATCAATGGCGGGTCCGACATCGTTGAAGAACTCCCCAACTACAGCAACTCGTTACAAAAGCAGGTGAACGAGAACAACCAGTTGAAGAAGTGGGATGACGACTTCGGCTTGACCAAAAAGGCCGAAGAGTTTGCCAGCGACGCGGCTGGCGGCCTGCTCTCGGATGCGCCAGGCCTTCTGACCTCAATCGGCGCTGGTGCCGCAAATCTCGTTCTCCAGGTTTTCGTGATCCTGGTCTTCAGCCTGTTCATGGTCAAGCGGGGATTTCGCTGGATAGAACCGGCGTTGAAACTTCGGCCATCGCATGAAGCCGAAAGGATCGAGAAGACTCTCCGGCGAATGGCCAACGCAATGAGCAACTTCGTGGTCGGCGCTTTCGTCCAGGCGCTGTTAGCCGGGACATCGGCTTTCATCATCCTGCTGATCCTCGGTGTACCGGCACCCCTGGCTTTGGCGGTGCTGGTTGCGATCCTCGACCTGATTCCATTGGTTGGTGCGACGATCGCCGGATTGATCGTCGCCGTAGTCACTCTTTTCAGCGGATTTCCGCTGACCACAATGGTCTGGGGCGGCTACATGATCGCTTACCAGCAATTCGAGAACTACGTGCTCCAGCCGCGGATCCAGGCCCGGGCGGTCCAGTTGGATCCGTTTGTAGTTGTCGTCGCGGTGCTGTTCGGCGGAGCCCTGTTCGGAATAGTGGGTGCCCTGCTGGCGATCCCGACCGCGGCCGCGCTTCAGATCGCCGTGCGAGAAGCAATCACCTGGCGCCAGGAGAATCGCCAGGAAGCCGAACTGGTTGAACCGGAACCGGGCGTCATCTGAACCATCTCCCGGTCGCTGATAGGCTTGGTTTGTCCTCGTAGGGAGGCACTGCGTCACCGAAACTGCAAAGGGAGAAGTAATGATTTTGATCGAGGGTGCCTTTGTGCGCCGGTTCTTCGTCACCACGTTGATGCTTGTTGCAGGCATGGCCGCTTTCGGCTTCATGGCCACTGGCCAGGCTGGTGCGAAGAAAGGCAAGCAGGCCAAAGTCAATCTTCAGGTCAAGACGAAAGATCAGGCCAGCCTGCTGAAGGCGAAGAAGCTCACGGTCCTGGTGCGGACCAGCGCTGGCACGAAAGTCAAGGTTTCCGTTTCAAAGGGGAACAAGGGCAAGCTCTTTAAAGCCAAGACTGTGCGCTTCAAGTCGAAAGGCAAGAAGTCCATCTCGCTGCCGCTCACCGCCGCCGGCAAAACCGAACTGGCCAAATGCGGCGCCCAGAAGCTGAAAGTCACCGCCAGGTATCGGACGGGCGGCAAGAAAGCGAAGAAGAACACCACCCGCACCCTCGCCCGGGATTCGGACCGCTGCGTCGCCCCGATCGACTACGTGACCGTGCCGCTCGGCGACACTCCGGACCGTTGCGACTTCCTCGATACGACCGTCTGCCTGCAGCCGTTCCCGAACGACTATTACACGAAGGCCGACCCGTCAACGCCAACCGGCAAGCGACTTGACCTGCATGCCGAATCGACCCCGGCCAACACCGATGGTGTCCACATCGATGTCACTGACATGAACCGTGGAGACGGTTTCAGCCCGGGCAACGCAATCATGCTCAAGGTTCCGGGCCTGGACACACCTGCCGCCTTTGCGAACAGCGGCCTGGTTCCCCTCTCCAATCTGCACGCCTATGACGACGCCAACGCGCCGGTGGTAGTGATCAATGCAACGACAGGGGCCCGTCAGCCGATCTGGGCAGAACTGGACTCGAATCCGACCACAGTTGATCCGTCTGACGACGGACCGGGCGGAATCAACCTGAATCCAGGCAACACGGAAGACGTCAATCTTTTCGTGCGGCCAGCAAAGAACTTCGAATACGGCCAGCGATACATCGTCGCTTTCCGCAACCTGAAGGACAAAAACAACCAGCCGATCGAATCACCGATC
>Ga0209181_10002263_pt1 | contig 31887 bp, 25 predicted proteins | sample MAT05_FD_187208 | JGI IMG/M metagenome (GOLD analysis project Ga0209181, IMG submission 187208) | Freshwater microbial communities from Lake Fryxell liftoff mats and glacier meltwater in Antarctica - MAT-05 (SPAdes) (version 2) | ecosystem: Environmental > Aquatic > Freshwater > Ice > Liftoff... | reverse complement strand
TATGGCCAACGCGCGAAGCAGATCGTTTACTTCCATTCAATTTACTAACCTATTGGAGGCCGTTCTTTATTTTCATTGTTCCTAATATGTTCTTCACAGGCGCTATCTTCTTCGCCAGTGGCGCCTTAAGCAGAAAATCAATTGTTATTTACACCCAAGGAATACTTTTGCTGGTTCTCTATCTAGCAAGTCAGTCAATGCTTCGTGATCTTGAACAAAAAGAGATTGCTGCCATGCTCGATCCATTTGGTGTGCGAGCATTTAGTTTTTACACTCAGTATTGGACACCAGGCGAAAGAAATACGCTGCAAATTCCGTTAGATGGATACATTGTTTACAACCGATTAATCTGGATGGCGCTAGGCATTGTTGTGCTAGTCGTTACACATTTTGCATTCAGCTTTAACGTTGTTCGTAATTCGCTTTTCAAATCGAAAGCCATAAAAGATGAACGGTTATTGATTAAGCCTGAAGAAACCAAGATTCCGATCGCACAACAAAGCACGGGTTTCTCTACGTCTATTGGGCAATTAGTAAAACTCACAGTCTTTTATTTTAAAATGGTTTTCAAGGAAGTGCCTTTTATTGCCATTGTTATTGCTGGCATGCTGCTGATGTTTTTGAATGCTATCAATATGAATGAAATATATGGCACTAGTTCTTATCCCACTACGTACTCGGTGTTGGGCTTGCTCTCGGGCTTCAATTTGTTTTTTGTGATCATTGCCGTTCTCTACTCAGGTGAATTGGTTTGGAAAGAGCGAGCCGTTAATCTGAATCTGATTATCGATGCGATGCCCATGCCTGATTTCATTAATCTGATCTCAAAGTTCCTGGGCTTGCTGCTCGTTTACCTTGTGTTACTCTTCGGCCTTATTGTATGCGGGGTTATAATACAAACTGCTTACGGCTACTATAAGTTTGAGTTGGGCATATATTTCAGCTCCCTGTATTCGGAGACGCTTGCCTTCCTGATTCTTTATACATTGCTATCCATGTTTATTCAGGTAATGGTAAACAACAAGTTTTTAGGTTTTGCTGTAGCCATTGCATTTTTCATTTTAGTGGGGTTCCTCGGTCAAATGGGTTTAGAGCATCCCTTGTTCCAATTTGGAAGCGGAAGTCTGGGCACCTATTCTGATATGAATGTGTATGGACATTTTGTTACTCCATTCACGTGGCTCCAAATTTATTGGGCCGCTTTTGTCATCTTCCTCTTTGCAGTTGCAGTAATTTTTTCTGTACGCGGTTCAGAATCTGTTATGAACATGCGCTGGAAAGCCGGCAAACTTAGACTATCACGACAATTGATTTTTCTAATTGCGGGCTCTCTGCTCCTCTTTGGATCAACTGGGTTTTACATTTTTTATAATACAAATATTCTCAATGACTACTCAAATTCTGAGCAACGAAAAGATCTTCGCGTTGATTTTGAAAAGACACTTAAGAAATATGAATTCCTTCCGCAGCCAAGAATTACGGCCGTTGATTTAAAAGTAGACATCTATCCGTCAAAGCGAGATTTTGTTGCAGAAGGGTATTTCATTCTTAAGAACAAAACTGAAAAGCCCATTTCAGAAATTCATATTCAAGAAGATGTTACCCCAGGCAACACAACAGAATACGTAAAGTTCGATCGTAAAAATGGTGTAAAAGAAAAGTTTGATAAATTTAAATATACTATCTACAGCTTGGCAGAACCATTGCAGCCTGGTGATAGTTTGCGTATGGATTTCAAAACCAATTTTACAACGAGTGGTTTTGTTGAAACCAGTCGGTCCAATACCCAAGTAATCTTTAATGGAACATTCTTTAACAATCAATATTTTCCATCACTTGGCTACGATAAGGGTGGTGAAATTTCGGACGATAATGATCGCAAAGAAAAAAAATTACCTGAACGTGAACGCATGATGGAACGTGATGATCCTCGCGGTCTATCTCAAAGTTTGTTTGGGGATGATGCCGATCACATCGCATTTAAAATACAACTAAGTACTGATAAGGGCCAGATTGCAATTGCTCCCGGATATTTAGTCAAACAATGGGAGGAGGGCGATCGGGTTTATTTCAACTACGAAATGGATGCTCCCATGTGCAACTTCTATTCTATGATCTCCGCTAATTATGAGGTTAAAAAAGAAAAGTATAACGATATCAATTTAGAAATCTACTATCATCCAGGTCACGAATACAACCTGGATCACATGATGGAAGGAATGCGCGATGCGATCAGCTACTATGAGAAAAATTTTAGTCCATATCAATACAAGCAGCTGCGCATTATGGAGTTTCCGCGGTACGCAACATTCGCCCAATCATTTGCAAACACCATTCCTTTTTCTGAAGGCATTGGTTTCATTTCAAAAATAGATGATCCTGATAAAGACATAGACTTTACCTATTATGTTACCGCTCATGAAGTAGCACACCAATGGTGGGGCCATCAGGTAATGGAAGCAGGTGTAAAAGGTAATGCGATGCTCAGCGAAAGTATGTCGCAATACTCAGCATTAATGGTAATCAAACATAAATTTACTCCCGAGATTGTCGAACGGTATCTGAAATATGAATTAGATCGCTACTTGTCGGGCCGAGCCTCCGAGCGTAAGAAAGAACAACCGCTAGAGTTTGTGGAAGGTCAAGGTTATATTCACTATCAAAAAGCATCCCTTGTTTTCTTTGCATTACAGGATTATATTAGTGAAGATAGCGTGAACGCAGCCTTCAGACGATTTAATAAGGAGTGGCGATTTAAAGATGCGCCATACCCTACGTCTGCCGACTTGCTTAAAGAAATTAGAAAAGTAACTCCGGATAGTATGCAATACATCATTCATGATATGTTTGAAACTATCACACTCTTCGAAAACAAAACTGATTCCGCTACCTATCATGAGATAAATGAAAATCAATTTGAGGTTTCATTAAACGTATCGGCTGAAAAAGTACGTGCCGATAGCACGGGAATTGAAACCGAAATTCCGATTAATGATTGGATTGATATTGGGGTTTACGGAAAAAATATTGCTGGTAAGGATAGCCTGATCTATTTAAAGAAACATAAGATCACGAAAAAGGAAAACGATTTTAAGATCATGGTTTCATCAAAACCTCGAAAGGCTGGCATCGATCCCCTGCACAAATTAATCGATCGACATTCGGATGATAATACCAAAGGATTAGTCAAAAAATAGGCTAAAGGGCATTGAGGATGAGCTTTTTCCTCAATGCCCTTTCTCCTAACATCCATTCGCTTTCTATAACATTTTGTTAACTTAGCGCTCCGTAAATAATCTACCATGCGCTATTCTAAAATTGTGGGTCTTGGCCATCACGTTCCCGAAACAATAGTTACCAACGAGCAATTGTCCGCCATGATGGACACAACGGATGAATGGATCACCGAGCGCACCGGCATTAAAGAAAGAAGATGGATTGATCCTGCAAAGGATACCGTAGCAAACATGGCTGCTAAAGCCTCGCGCATGGCATTAGCCCGAGCAGGTATGACAGAAAAAGACATTGAGTTTATTGTATTTGCTACCATTACACCCGATTATTTTTTTCCAGGTTCTGGAGTTCTACTTCAGCGAGAACTCGGCCTTGAAAGCATTGGTGCGCTAGATATTCGCAATGCATGTTCAGGATTTATTTATGCACTTTCTGTAGCCGATCAGTTTATTAAGTCGGGCATGTATAAAACAATTCTTGTGGTAGGTGCCGAAATTCAATCAACTGCTATTGACGCTACCACGGCTGGCCGCAATACCGCTGTTATTTTTGCAGATGGTGCCGGAGCAGCAATTCTAAAACCTTCCGACAAGCCCGGAATTCTATCAACTCACTTGCACTCCGATGGCCGCTTTGCCGAAGAACTTTATATACGCGATCCTGGAAGCAGCAGACCCAGAGAAGAACGACAACCCGAACAAATTCTGGATACTAAACACTTTAAAGTAGTAATGAATGGCAGCCAGGTATTTAAGCATGCAGTGGTTCGATTTATGGAGGTAATCAATGAAGCCTTGACTGCCAATGGGATGAAAAAAGAAGAAATTGATTTACTGGTGCCGCATCAGGCTAATCTTCGCATTAGTCAATTCATTCAGCAAAAAATGGAATTGCCGGATTCAAAAGTCTATAATAATATAATGCGCTACGGAAATACAACGGCAGCCTCTATCCCCATCGCTATGAGTGAAGCGTGGGCAGAAGGTAAAATCAAAGAAAATGACGTAATTTGTTTAGCTGCCTTTGGTAGCGGCTTTACCTGGGCCTCGGCCCTTATTCGTTGGTAATTCAAAGTTCAATAATCCAAATTCAAAATTTGGAATTGTGTTTAGAACATGCCATGATGAATATTGACTTTTGAAGTTTAAACTAAAAAAAATGAAAACCACAGCTTATAATCCCAGCCCCCTTGAAGTTGACTTCGCCAATTCATTGGTAATTCTTCAGAAGGAAATTGAAAAACATTTACAGGATAATAAAATTGTAAATATTGAACCCAACCTGACTCGCGATAATCCCATGGTAAAATTTAATCTGGTGGATAAGGATGGCGATCCCCACGAGATTGTAGTTCGGATTGTACAGATACCGGATAAGTTTTAGTGATTTATTGACCTACCTACAAGCATGTCGCTAATTGTTGTATTAATATGTATTGCCCTGCTGGTTGTACTTATCTCGTACTTTAAAATCAATGCGTTCCTTTCTTTTCTGATTGTGTCAATTCTTGCGGGGCTATTATTAGGATTAGATGCTTCAAAAATTATGGGCTCGGTAAAAGAGCAAAGAGGCATACTTTATGGAATTGGCGACATGCTTGGTTCGCTCGCAGTTGTAGTAATCTGCGGAGCTATGCTGGGCAAGCTGGTTGCCGATAGTGGTGCTGCGCAGCAAATAACCGGGGGGTTAATGAAACTCTTTGGCGAAAGCCGTATTCAGTTAGCCTTAATGATAACAGGCTTTGTTATTGGCATTCCACTATTTTATAATGTCGGATTTGTTTTAGTCTTTCCATTAATTTGTTCAGTGGCTTATCGGTTTAAACTTTCGGCTGTCTATGTTGGCCTGCCTATGTTAGCCGCGCTTTCAGTCACCCACGGCTTTCTTCCTCCGCACCCCTCACCTACTGCACTAGTTGCGCAATTCAATGCCGATATTGGAAAAACGTTGCTATATGGAATGATCATCGGATTTCCAACAGTAATCATAGCGGGGCTTTTATTTTCAAAAACATTAAAAAATTTAAAAACAAACGTCTTACAATCCTTCCAATCGGAGGGGCTGCCCGAAGATAAGTTACCAGGCATGGCAAACTCATTTCTTTCTGCCTTGCTGCCAGTTTTACTGCTGGCGCTTACTACACTTATTAATCCGATGATAGCTGGCGATGGAATTCTTAAAAAAATAGTCATCTTTTTAAGTGACCCTGCTGTTGTAATGCTGATCTCATTGGCGGTAGCTACTTATACTATTGGTTTAAAAAAAGGGCTGACCATGAAATACATTATGGGCATCTATGGCGATTCGGTAAAAGATGTAAGCATGGTGCTATTGATTATGGCAGGTGCCGGTGGTTTAAAACAGATTTTAATTGATAGCGGTGTAAGCAATGAAATAGCAAGCTTCCTTGAAGGCATGAATGCGCATCCCCTTTTTTTAGGATGGGCAATCGCTTGTCTGATTCGCCTATGCGTGGGTTCGGCTACGGTAGCCGGACTTACAGCAGCCGGAATTGTGGCGCCTTTGCTAATGAGTCATCCTGAAATTAACCCAAACCTAATGGTGCTTTCGGTAGGAGCCGGCAGCCTTATGTTCTCGCATGTTAATGATGCTGGATTTTGGTTGTTTAAAGAATATTATAATTTAAGCATCAAAGATACCATCCGATCTTGGAGCGTTATGGAAAGTATTGTTTCGGTATGTGGATTCATTGGCGTGATGGTAATTAATCTCTTTCTTTAACAATTCAGTATTTCAAAATCGTAAATCGACAATCGTAAATCTTAATAAATAACATTTCAACATACAAAAATTTCAAATCGTAAATCGTAAATCTCAATGACTCCCGACCAACATTTCGCTCAGCTCAACCTCACTCTACCTCCACCGCCCACTCCACTCGGAGTTTACAAACCCTTTTTGGTGGTCGATAAATTTGTTTATGTATCTGGCCATGGCACGGTCAAAGCTGATCGCAGTTTGATCATCGGCAAAGTAGGTATTGATCTGGATGCTGAAGAGGCAAAACTGGCAGCGCAACAGGTGGGTCTTGCGATCTTAGCAACGCTTAAAGCCAACCTTGGCAGTCTCAATAAAATAAAACGGGTAATAAAAGTGCTGGGAATGGTGAATGCTATACCTGAGTTTGAGAGACATCCTTTTGTAATTAACGGCTGTAGTGAATTATTCGCCAAAGTTTGGGGATCCGACAATGGTGTCGGGGTTCGCAGTGCAGTAGGCATGTGCTCGTTGCCGGATAATATACCCGTTGAAATTGAAGCAATATTTGAGTTAGAAGGTACTGAGTCGATAGTATATAATCCGTAGTAGTAAGTACAGAGTCTTGAGTCGGACGTCCATAGAAGATTTTCAAGAGCTATTGAGTTTTTTCTAAACTGTAAACTATCGACAAAATTCTATTTAAGAGGAACCCAAGACTATCTACCCAAGACTATTAAATAAATATTATGGACTCTCGAGAGAATTGGTACACCCTCACTAATGTTAATGAACTAGACTCACCAGCCTTGGTTGTCTATCCAGATAGAGTGCTGCAAAACATTAAGGTGCTAAAAACTTTTATCCCTGATGTAAATCGGCTTCGTCCACACGTAAAAACAAATAAGTGTGCCGAAGTATGTGCGATCATGATGGCTGAGGGAATTACAAAATTCAAGTTTGCTACCATCGCTGAAGGTGAAATGCTGGCAAGTATTGGTGCGTCTGATATTTTAATGGCCTATCAACCAATTGGTCCACGCCAGCAACGCTTTATAAATCTTATAAAGAAATTTCCAGCTACAAAATTTAGCTGCCTTGTTGATAATGAACAGATAGCCACTCAACTTTCGGAATTAGTGGAAAAAGAAAATCTGTCACTAAATGTTTTTCTTGATCTAAATGTGGGCATGAACCGTACAGGAGTTCTACCCGAAGATGCGCTCACACTTTATAAGTTTTGTGAATCACTAAAAAATATTTCTGTTATTGGTTTGCATGCCTACGATGGTCACAATCGCGAAGCTGATTTAGCAGTGCGAACTGCTGGCTGTGATGCGGGTTATGAACGCGTTGAAAAATTACATCGAAGCATTCAAACAGAAAGCGGGAAAAATCTGACCATTGTTACTAGTGGCAACACCACCATTTCTATTCATGCAAAAAGAAAAAATGTAGAGTGCAGCCCGGGTACCTTTATATTTTGGGATTACGGCTATCACAAACAATTTGCCGAACAGCCTTTTGTATTTGCAGCGATACTGGTAACGCGCATAATTTCCAAACCCGATGACGAAACTATTTGTGTTGATCTCGGCCACAAAGCCGTGGCCTCAGAAAATCCATTAATCAATAGAGTTCATTTTTTAAATGCACCTGAATTAGTGCTCACAAGTCATAGCGAAGAACATTTAATTTTAAAAGCTGAAAAAGGTAACACATACAAGGTTGGTGATGTGTTATATGGCGTTCCCTTTCACATCTGCCCCACAGTAGCATTACACGAAACCCTTGCTGTAATTGAAAACCATAAAGTTGTAGGAAGTTGGCAGGTAGTAGCTAGAAAAAGAAAAATTTCAGTTTAACAGCGATAGTACTTTTATGTATTGATACTTTTTGCAACTTCGTGTTCTTAGTGACTTGGTGGTTTAATTAATTTTTTTAAACTACAAAGACTCTAAGCCACCAAGAAACACAAAGCTCGACAACTACAACAAAATCTCATGGCTTCTCTCATTATTGATGCTCACCTTGATCTAAGTATGAACGCGATGGAATGGAATCGCGATCTTCGTAAACCGATTTCAGAAATCAGAGCAAGAGAAAAATCTTTAACAGATAAACCCGATCGCGGTAAAGGTGTTGTTAACTTTGAAGAGCTGCGAAAGGGGAATATTGGGTTAGTCGTTGCTACACAAATTGCCCGGTATGTTGCCTCCGGCAATTCATTACCCGGATGGCATTCACCAGAACAAGCATGGGCGCATACGCAGGCACAGCGCGCTTGGTATGCTGAAATGGAACGTGTGGGTGAATTAAAATCAATTACTGATCGAGACTCTTTAGAAAATCATCTCTCTGATTGGCAATCCAACAAAAAAACAATTGGTTTTATCTTAAGCTTAGAAGGTGCCGATTCTCTGGTAACCATTGGTCATCTCGAAACGGCCTATCAATATGGATTGCGAGCGGTTGGTCTTGCACACTATGGACCGGGTCGTTACGCGCAAGGCACTGATGCTAGCGGAGGTCTTGGGACTAATGGAAAAGAGTTGTTGAAAGAAATGGAGCGACTCAACATTATTTTAGATACCACTCATTTATGTGACGACAGTTTTTGGGAAGCGCTCGACAATTTTAACGGTGCAGTTTGGGCTAGTCATAATAATTGTCGCTCATTAGTTAATCACAACCGGCAATTTAGTGATGAACAGATTAAGGAACTTATTAAACGTGGGGCAGTTATTGGCGGAGTTATGGATGCCTGGATGTTAGTGCCAAATTGGGTGCGCGGAAAATCAACTCCGGCAAGCATGAATTGTACGCTTGAACAATTAATCGATAATTACGATCACGTCTGTCAATTGGCAGGTAATAGCCTCCACATTGGTATCGGTTCTGATTTGGATGGTGCTTTTGGGAAAGAACAATGCCCCTCTGATATTGAAACGATTGCTGATTTACAGAAAATTGAAACCCTGCTTTCGCAACGCGGCTACAATAAAACCGATATCGAGAATGTTATGAGCGGAAATTGGTTGCGGTTCTTGAGAAGAGTTTGGGGATAAAGGGATAGTGCCTTTTCGTCTCGCACTATCCCCGCCCTTAAAATTTATTGATTTGGTGTTTCCATGTTAACCTTTACCGGCTTTTCGTAACCGAACAATTCATCCAACGTAAGTTGCTTCACCTTACCATACTTCTGTAAATCTTTAAGATTCAATTTACCTTCCTTACCAAGTACCACCACGTTATAATTGGATTTGCTTAAATATTGCTCATGAAATTTCTGAATATCGTCCAGTGTAAGTTGCTGTGCTTGCTCATACACATCTTTGCGAATGTCGTGATCAAGCCCTTTTCGCTGTGCATCAAGATAATTAAAGAGGATACCTGTTTTAGTGATTCGTGCGCTCTCTATTCTATTCATGATTCCGCTTTTTGCAACTTCAAATCCATTTTCGGTGCGCGGAAAATCTCGAATCAAGCCGTTTAATCCTTTCATCGCTTCCACTTGCTTGTCGGCCTGTGTACCAACATAGCCGTAGAAAAAATCATTTCCAGTTGGCTTATCGGCTGTACCATAAAACGCAAAGGCCGAGTAAGCAAGTCCTTGAGCTTCGCGAAGCTCTTGAAAAATAGGGGAGCTCATATTACCATCAAAATACTCATTAAACATGCGCGTAATGGGGATACGTTCTTTATCAAAAGCAGGTCCTTTAGTAAGGAAAATAATTTCAGCTTGCACCATATCATAATCGGCCCAAAAAGCATTTTGATCAGTAACGTCTTTCATCACAAAATCTTTAGGCGCGGGTGCAGGCATCAATTTTTCAGGCAGGGTGTGGTATGAGTTTAAGGACTTTACGATTTGATCGGTAGTTTTAGGTCCGTAGTATAATACCTTATGTTCAGTCTTAGTAAATCCTTTTATCAGATCAGTAAGTACTTCAGGTTTCAACTCGCGCAATTGCTTGTTAGAAAGTACATTTGTAAATGGAGATTCAGCGCCATATAATCCATAGTTAATAAGACCTTCATAAAGAATCGCAAACTTATCTTTCTTAGTATCATCACGGGTTTTGAATACCCCATCAATCATGTTTTTGAGCGCTTCCTCATCTGGCTTAGGGTCGGCCAATAAACTTTCAAATAATTGGATTGCTTTATCCATATTTTCACTCAGGCCATTTAAGTAAATGTATGTTTGGTCTTCGGCAGCAAACACACCAAAGCTGCATCCAATCTTATACAATTCTTTTTTAAATTCCTCTGCCGATATGGTTGAGGTACCTAAGTACTGTAAATATTCTATCGCAATTTTAAGTGTAGGATCGTGGTTGGTTCCCACCTCCGACAAGTAATACAAACTAAATAATTCATTTTCATTATTTGGCGAATATAAAACTTCCACGTTTGCATTCATCTTCATTTTTTGAACATCCTTATCATAGTCAACAAACACAGGTTGTAACTTTGCAGGCTTATTTTTTAAAAGCTCATCGTGAAACGGAGACTTAGATTCCTTGTTGAGGGTTACTCTCGTAATTTCGGGTTTCGTTACCTTCTTTTCATTAGTATCCTTACCGTTGCGTTTGTAAACAACTGCATAATTGTCTTTATAATGTTCGTTAGCAAATTTTACTATATCTGCTTTAGTATAGTTCCTTAACTCATCTATCCCGGCTGTTACATCCCGCCAAGGTAAATTATTGGTAAATGCCATCACCATTTCATTCGACCGCGACCAGTTTTGCTCTGATTGTTGGATCTTATTCTTCTTTAAATCATTGACCACAGCATCCAACAACCAATCTTCAAATTCACCCTTCTTTACCAATTCAACCTGGCTTAGAAGCAAGTCTTTTACCTGCTCAAGCGTTTGACCTTCGCGCGGCTTAGCCGAAAACGTATGAATAGAATAATCATTCATATCATTTACATAGGTAGTAGGGTCAAGAACCTTTTGCTGCTGCTTTAAATTAATGTCGATTAGCCCAGCCTGCGAATTTGTGAGTATCATATCTGTTAATTTAAGAAGGTCAGCATCTGCACTTCCCGTACCTCCAAATCGAAATCCAATATTTACCCACTCTGCATCCGGTCCAAATACTTCAGCTATGCGGGGTTCAGTAATAGGATCTTCCTCAACTTTGTTCCACACTGGCAGTTGGTCATTCTGTTGCCAATCACCAAAATACTTGTCAATCAAAGCAATCGTTTTTTCATAATCAATATCTCCGCTCAAACAAATAGCAACATTGTTAGGTCGGTAATAAGTATTGAAATAATTTTTGATGTTTGTAATTGAAGGATTTTTTAGATGATCAATTGTTCCAATTACCGTTTGTGTTCCGTAGGGATGCTTTTTAAAAATTGATGTATTCATCGCTTCAAAGGTCTTCCAGTAATCATTATCGAGACTGCGATTTTTTTCTTCATAAACAGTTTCTAACTCAGTATGAAAAAGCCGAGGCACAATCATTTTGAATCGATTGGCCTCCAGCCGAATCCAATTTTCAATTTGATTGGCCGCAATATCATTTATATACACAGTTCTATCATCGGTGGTATAGGCATTAGTTCCCCGGGCTCCAATCTCAGAAACCATTTTGTCATATTCGTTTGCGATAGCAAGTTTTGAAGCCTCGTTAGAAACCCGATCGATCAACGTATAATAGTTTTTCCTCTCTACTGAATCGGTAAGTTTCCGATATTCCTCAAAAAGATATTCTACGCTATCAAGAAGTACTTTTTCCTTATCCCAATTAAGCGTGCCAAAATCAGATGTTCCTTTAAACATGATATGCTCCAAATAATGCGCAAGTCCAGTAGTCTCAGCTGGGTCATTTTTTCCGCCTGCTTTTACGGCAATTTGCGTTTGCACGCGCGGCTCAGTTTCGTATTGGCTTAGGTAGACTTTCAGCCCATTTTTAAGTGTATAAACCCTTACCTTAAGCGGATCATTGGTTACATACTCGTAGGTAAAACCATTGGACGTGGTGGTCTTGGTTTCAAATTTTACCTGTTTGCAAGCATTCGCCAGCAACAGCAAGACCATTATTGTGATAGCATTTTTTATTTTAAGCATAAAGGATTGGATTATTTCTTGAAATCGAATTTATTAAAAAAAACCTATATCACGAACTTGTCAAAGATAATCTCCGTTTATGTAACTTTAAACGATTAAATTTAACGGAATGAGACGCAGAAACCGTGCAGCACTGATCCTATTTGTAGTAGTTGGTCTTAGCCTTTTATCTTTCACTCCGCCAGCCGAGCGTTATTTCGAAATTGCCAAAAACTTAGATGTATTTGCTTCCCTCTTTAAAGAAGTAAATGCTCTCTATGTGGACGAAATCAACCCAAACAAAACAATCCGCACCGGCATCGATGCGATGCTTGAATCACTTGATCCCTATACAAACTTTATCTCTGAAGATGAAGTAGAAGATTTCCGTACCCTTAACACCGGACAATATGGCGGCATTGGTGCGGTTACACGCCACATAAATAACCGCACTGTAGTCACTATGGTTAATGAAAATTACCCGGCTTTTAAAAATGGTTTGAAAATTGGCGATGAAGTTTTAAAAATGGACGGCATCAATCTTTCAACATTAACTATTGAAGAGGCAAACCATTTAATGAAAGGCCAGGTTGGTACATCCGTTAGACTTACTGTAAAACGAATGGGCAGCGAAAAACCTATTGATCTTGAGTTTAAGCGGGAGAAAATTAAAATCAGCAACGTACCTTATTTTGGGATGGTAGCGAATGATGTTGGGTATGTGCAGCTCACAGAATTTACTCCTGATGCGGGTAAAGAAGTAAAAACTGCCATAATGAATTTAAAAGAAAAAGGCGCGAAAAACATAATTGTAGATTTAAGAGGAAATCCAGGTGGATTGCTTATTGAAGCTGTAAACATTTGCAACCTCTTTATCCCCAAAGGGAAAAAAGTTGTTGACACAAAAGGGAAAGTGGAAAATAGTAACATCACATATGAAACGCTTAATACTCCTGTTGATCTTGACATTCCTGTTGTGGTGATAATTAGTCGCGGTAGCGCTTCTGCTTCTGAAATTGTAGCGGGTACCTTACAAGACTATGATCGTGCGATTATTTTAGGCGAGCGTTCTTTTGGCAAAGGACTTGTTCAAATTCCAAGACCTCTCTCCTACAACTCCCAAGTTAAAATAACTACCGCCAAATACTATACACCTACGGGTCGTTGTATTCAGGTGTTAGATTATGCGCATCGCAGAGAAGATGGAAGCGTAAGTTCAATTCCCGATTCATTAAAGCAAGAATTTCTTACAACCCGCGGACGAAAGGTTTATGATGGTGGTGGAATAGATCCTGACATTGCTGTTGAGGCCGAAGAACCAGCAATAATTTCACAAGTAGTTTATGGCAACGGATTTCTTTTTGATTACGCTACGCTGTTCGCATTTAAGCATCCTACTATTACCGATAGTAAAAGTTTTAACTTGACTGATCAGGAGTATTTGGATTTTGTAAACTGGATGAAGAATAAATCTTATACCTTTAAATCTCCAGTAGAAATAGATCTTGCTGAGCTGACTTCAGAAGCAAAACGCGAAAAATATTATGATGATTTAAAGCCACAGCTTGATGAGATCCAAGCCCGCTTAACAGAATCTAAAAATACAGAATTAACCCGCCACAAAGATCAAATCAAAAAATTATTGGAGCGCGAGATTGTTACTCGTTACTATTTTGAAAAAGGATCTGTGGAAACTGGTTTCAAATACGACCAGGAAGTTAAAGCGGCTATTGATTTGCTTCATAATCAACCTGAATACAAAAAAATCTTAAAACTTCAGTAGACAAATGCAATTGTTTACACGAAGAACCCTGAAATGGCTGTTGACGCCAATAGCCATTTTTTTATTAACTCTGCTCCTGGACTCATGCCTGCAGTTTAGAATGAGTAAAACCGAAATTGATTCGTTTTTTAAAGACAAGGAAATAAACGGAGTTCAAAAAGATTATTTTATAGGAAAGCGAAAACTTAATTACGTGGTTGCAGGAGATTCAACCAAGCCTTTGATTGTCTTTGTCCACGGATCCCCAGGTTCATTAAGTGCTTTTATAGATTTTATGGCCGACACAGCGCTGCTGGCTCGCGCGCGGTTGATCACATTAGATCGCCCAGGCTTTGGTGCTTCTGATTTTGGCTATGCAGAACCATCTCTTCATAAACAAGCCATGTTGCTCAAACCAATCATTGAGTCGCGCAGGAGCAACCGACCCATTATTCTGGTGGGACATTCGTTGGGTGGACCGCTAATAGCGCGCATGGCCATGGATTATCCAGAACTAATTGATGGGTTGATTTTAGTTGCTCCTTCTATTGATCCTGAGTTGGAGCCATACGAGTGGTTTCGGGCTCCCTTAGCTACTCCATTTTTAAAATGGTTGTTACCAAGATCAATGCGTGCATCCAATGATGAAATTTATAAACTGAAACCAGAATTAGAGGAAATGATTCCTTTATGGAAAAATATCCACGCATCAACTATAGTTATTCAAGGCACAAAAGATTTCCTTGTCGATCCTGGTAATGCTGAATTTGCTAAGAAAATGATTGTGAATTCACCACTCAAAATTCAACTTGTAGAAGGTATGGATCATTTTGTGCCGTGGAGCAATCCGGAACTAATCCGTAACGCAGCCATTGAATTATTAAGTGGTTATAAATCAAATTCGAAACAATAGTGGAAATTAAGATCAAGAAGTCCTCGAATTGAAGACGGCAAAATATTTTATATTTGATTAATGAAAATTGAAGAGCCCGATTTAGCCGGTACATACACCTATGCCGATTACCTGACCTGGCAATGGGATCAGATGGCGGAGCTAATTCAAGGCAAAATTTATAAAATGTCGCCTGCGCCAAACACTGGTCATCAGCGGGTCTCAATGAATCTTTCGCTTCAAATTGGAAGCTATTTGAAAGGCAAAAAGTGCCAAGTATTTGCCGCACCCTTTGATGTACGCCTGCCTATTTCTTCATTGAAAAAAGCAAACAAAGAAATAAAAACCGTAGTGCAGCCAGACATTTGTGTAGTATGCGATCCTTCAAAGATTGATGCACTAGGTTGCCTAGGGGCACCGGATTGGATTATCGAAATTCTATCTCCACATACATCTCAAAAAGATTTGCGCGAAAAATTTGATGTCTATGAAAAATCGGGTGTAAAGGAGTATTGGGTAATTCACCCATCCGAACAGACTGTTCTTGTTTATATAATTGATGAAACAAAAAAATATGCACGTATATTAAAACCTTATGTAAAAGGTGATAAGGTTGCGCCCTTCACCTTGCCGGGATTGAAAATTAATTTGGCAGAAGTATTTGAAAACCAGTTATGAAAATTGAAGAGCCCGATTTGAGTGGCAGCTACACCTATGCTGATTACCTGACCTGGCAATGGGATCAGCTAGCAGAGCTTATTCAAGGCAAAATTTATAAAATGTCGCCTGCGCCAAATACAAGTCATCAGCGGGTAGTCGGAGAAATTTATCGTCAGTGTGCCAATTACCTTAAGGGTAAAAAGTGTCAGGTATTCATAGCTCCCTTTGATGTACGTCTACCTATTTCTTCCTCGAAGAAAACGAACAAAGAAATAAAAACCGTAGTGCAGCCAGACATTTGCTTAGTATGCGATCCGTTAAAGATTGATGCATTAGGTTGCCTGGGTGCTCCGGATTGGATTATTGAAATTCTATCTCCACATACATCTCAAAAAGATTTGCGCGAAAAATTTGATGTCTATGAAAAATCAGGTGTAAAGGAGTATTGGGTAATTCACCCATTCGAACAAACTGTTCTTGTTTATATTCTTGATGAAACAAAAAAATACGCACAAGTCTTAAAGCCTTATGTAAAAGGTGATAAGGTCGCGCCTGTCACCTTGCCGGGATTGAAAATTGATCTCGAAGATGTTTTTCATATAGATTGATATCTGACAATCACAGTAAAATAAAAAAGGCTGCCCAATTAAAAGAGCAGCCCTTCATGTCTATTGTCCTTACCTATCGTAAGAACAGAAGTTCTCGATACTTCACAAGAGGCCAATCTTCGTTATCAACCAAAAGTTCTAACCGGTCAACAGCATCGCGGATTTTATCAAAGTATTTTTCTTTGACATCATCGCAATAGCCGAAGGCGCGCTTGTGTGTATCGGTCAATTTGTTCAATCGCTTTCGCTCTTCAACCATTTCGCGCACGTTATTTTTAATTGTATCAATGTGTGTGCTGATTTCAGATATCGTTTGAACAACCGCCTTGTTATCCACACCAAGGCCTTTTAAACCGTTAGCATTTGTGATCAATTTATTCTGGTAGGCAATTGCTGTAGGAATAATATGATTCATTGCCAAATCACCTATTACTCGAGCTTCAATCTGAACTTTTTTGATGTAGCTCTCCAACTTAATCTCGTTGCGCGCTTCCACCTCTTTATGCGACATTACGCCATGTTTTTCAAACAATTCCAACGACTTCTTTGAAAGATACGACTCAATAGCTCGCGGCATATTTTTAATGTTGTTGAGTCCGCGTTTTTCAGCTTCCTTAACCCAATCATCTGAATAGCCATCACCTTCAAATCGAATTGCCTTAGATTCTTTGATGTATTTTCGAAGTACATTAACAATTGCCAGCCGCTTCTCCTCACCTTTCTCAATTTCTTTGTTCACCGTTTCGTGAAACTTAGTAAGCTGATCAGCTACAATAAGATTGAGCGCGGCCATTGGTGTACCACAATTATCAGAACCACCTACTGCTCGGAATTCAAATTTATTTCCGGTAAAAGCAAACGGTGACGTTCTGTTGCGATCTGTTGCATCCAAAATAATTTCAGGAATCTGATCGATACCCAACTTCATATACATATTATCGCCCTTCTCAATCTTAACATTTCCATTCTTTTCTAACTCGTCAAGCACGGCTGTCATTTGAGAACCAATGAAAGCTGACATGATTGCAGGTGGAGCTTCATTTGCGCCAAGACGAAAATCATTTCCGGCAGTAGCAATGCTGGCACGCAATAAATCCGCATGCTCATGTACCGCCTTTATAGTAGTAATAAAGAAAGTTAAAAAGAGTAAGTTGTCGCGGGCAGAGCTAGATGGAGCAAACAAGTTAACACCAGTGTCAGTAATCAACGACCAGTTGTTATGCTTTCCACTTCCGTTTAATCCTGCAAATGGTTTTTCGTGGAAAAGGATTTTTAAATTGTGTTTTTCTCCAACCCGGCTCATCACATCCATCATCAATTGGTTGTGATCGTTGGCTACGTTTACCTCTTCAAATAAAGGCGCAACTTCAAACTGACTTGGTGCTACCTCATTGTGACGGGTGCGCACCGGAATTCCCAACTTCCAGCTTTCAATTTCAAAATCGCGCATAAAATCATACACACGACCTGGAATAGTGCCGAAGTAATGATCTTCTAATTGTTGTCCGCGCGCTGGTGAATGACCAAACACCGTGCGTCCTGCCATTACCAAATCTGGTCGGGCATTAAACAACGCCTTATCAACAGCAAAGTACTCTTGCTCGGCTCCTAATGAAGCAACTACATGCTGAATATCTTTATCAAACAATTGAGCTACCTGGGTTGCGGCAATATCAACAGCTTTCAATGCTTTTAGAAGCGGAGACTTTGTATCTAATGTTTCACCCGTATAGGAAACAAAAATAGTTGGGATACTGAGCGTTTTACCATATAAAAACATGGGCGAGGTTGGATCCCACGCTGTATACCCGCGAGCTTCAAATGTGCTGCGAATACCTCCACTGGGAAATGATGAGGCATCGGGTTCTTGCTGAACCAATTCACTTCCTTTAAATTTCTCGATTCCCGAAAGGGCATCAAAAAATGAATCATGCTTTTCGGCCGTACCGCCCGTCATTGGCTGAAACCAATGCGTGAAGTGAGTAGCGCCTTTTATGATTGCCCATGATTTGGCTGCTGAAGCAACTGCATCGGCAGTGGTCTCATCAATCTTTTCATGATTTTTTATGGCAGCGCTAACTTTTTTAAAGACAGCTGGTGCCAGAGTTGCCCGCATTTGTTCCATGCCAAACACATATTCTCCAAAAAATTGCGAAATATTTGGGGTAATAGGGTCTACAAGGACTTTGGGGCGTTCATTAAGCTTTTTTAAAGCTTCAAAACGTAGTTGAGCCATAATAGTAGTGGTTATTTTTTAAAACCGATTGCGTCAAAAATAGGAGTTTTTTTGGGCAATATGGTTTGAATGTTATCCGAATTTTATTGAAAATCGTGCAAATCCGCCCTAACCGGTGAAAATTTAACCTAACGGCAATTAGCTTGCCCTCGGTCTTTCACTTCTTCGTACTGCTGGTCATAATCGCTACGCAGGGTCCCCATCCATCGATCCCACCACAAAAAATACAACCCATAATTGCCCTTAAAGTATTGATGGTGTTGATTGTGATTTATCGATGTGTTTATCCATTTACCAATGCGAGTTTTCGTAAACCCTTTTGGATAAAGCTCATACCCCAGATGACCGTATACATTATAAACCATCATCGTTAATAGAAACAATGCGATTGCCAGCGGATGCACTGGCATGATGAAAGCGATGACAACAATTATCCCGGCTTCAACGATCGCCTCAAGCGGATGAAAGGCAAAAGCTGCCCAAGGAGAGGGATTGGTTGACAGGTGATGCACTTTATGAAAGTATTTAAAAACCGATGGATGATGCATCAACCGATGCGTCCAATAAAAATAGGTGTCATGAATCAGTAGAATGAGGCCGATGCTCATAAAAAAATAGGCACCGCCAAACTCGCCAAAGTCTGTATATAATTGGGTGTAGGATCGGATGGGTGTCAAAAATAGTGCATAGCCGACTAAAGCAAAAATGAATGCTGTAATCCCAGAAAACATAATCTCTCTCAAGTAATCCTTGCCGAGAGGAATCCGAAGTTGGATTTTCCTAAAGCTCCATGACTCTCTCTTTATTCGGTAAAAAATAAGGAAGGCTATTCCGGCAACGATCAGGTACCTAAGCAGGATAACAAGAAAAATTACAACAAATCCCCTCTCCGCAAACGAATTCATACTGTAAGTCTGGTAAAATTTACAGTACTGGTAAACTAAAACCCATTTTTTTTCGTCTTAGGGACAGAATATTAATTTTTTTGAATAGGTATGATCAATTTACCGAACCTGCGCCCTGATTTGGCAATGATCAAAATGGAGGCTCCTTACCTAAAGTATTTCAATCTCGCCCTGATTAATTGGGAATTGAATCGTCAGGAAGATCGAAAAGGATCTCCCATTAAAAAAGAAAGAAAAGTCTTTAGATAATTAACAATAAGAACTCGCACCTGATGGCTCAGCCGCGAGTTCCTTTTTTTTTAACTGCTGTCTTTAATTCGATTTTTTGACTGAGCCACCGCTGCTCGAACTTGTATTAGTTTTAGCTGGTGAGCCCCTATATCGAACGCTTCCGCCACTACTTGCATGAGCCGTAAGTTCTTTAGAAACTGAGATTTTTGCACTGCCGCCACTGCTTGCACTGGCATTTCCACTTTCGCATTCCAAGCCATACGCATCTATTTCACCAGCACTGCTAACTTCTACTTCAACACTTGTTGCTCTGCCCTCCAACACCACATCACCAGCACTTGACGCATCAATAGAAACTGATTCTGCATTAATAGAAAGTTCAGCAGACCCTGCGCTTGATGCGCTGATGTCCATGCTTCTGGCTTTTATTATTCCATCCGAAAAAACATTGGCTGCAGAACTTACATGAATCTTGTTCAATGAAACATAGGTGACATATACCTTCACATTCCGGTTACGATACCTGCCATCCTGCATATGAATTTTAAGATAACTTCCGCTCACCTCAGTAAGTACATTCGAGATATCAGTGCCCGAGACTTCTACTTTTACGCTTTCTTTATCGCCCTTGCTTAGATAAACATCAATTGCCTCCGCTGCCTTTATGCCTGTAAAAGAACCAACCGCACGAACTTCACTTTCCTGACTCCAGGCTGTAACGAGAACAAAACAAAGAGTAATAACACTCCAAAACTTTTTCATAAGCATCTAAATTTAATACAATGACAGGGCCCATAAAAATAGGTTGCTTCATTTGCATAATCCTGACTTTTTTTGTCACCGTGTAAGAAATATTCAATTTTTACTCTAAATTTCGAATATAGTCTCGCTAATTTCGCATAAACTAATACCCATTATGATTAAAGAACAATTAAATGTGTTAATCAACCTGGCCGCCAGCGATCGCAAGGTTGGAGAAAAAGAAGCCAAAGTAATACATATGATCGGTAGGGCGAATGGACTTTCAAAAGATGAGGTCGATTCAATGATGGCAAAACCAAATGCTATTGGTGACCTTAGCACGCTTACTGAAGATCAACAGTTTGAAAATCTATATCACCTGATTCAGTTAATGAAAAGTGATGGTCAAGTATTTAAAAGTGAAATCCATTTCTGTGAGCAAATAGCCGAAAGGCTTGGATACAAAAAAGCTGTGGTAGCCGAACTTTCATCACGAATCTATTCTGATCCTACTATTACGGCCGACCGCAAGATGTTAATGGATCGCGCCCATAAATTCCGAAAATAGAAACTAAGATTTGATATTGTTAAGGCCTGCTAAATAGCAGGCCTTTTTTATTTCTTTTCATATAATACTTTACCACCAAAAATGGTCATGGCTACTTCTGTAGAAAGTATTTCAGAATCAGGAACAGTCATAATATCTTTAGAAAAAACTGTAAAGTCAGCCAACTTGCCAGCAGTTATTGAACCCTTGATCTTTTCTTCAAACGCTCCAAAGGCAGCATCCAACGTATACGAACGCAATGCCTGCGCACGCGTCATTTTCTCAGCAGGCTCATAGCCACCCTCCGGTTCACCTTTCAATGTTTGTCTTGTAACCGATGCAAAGAATGAAGCAATCGGATTAATCGGTTCAACCGGAACATCGGTACCATTAACAACCACTGCTCCTGACTTCAACAATGATTGCCACATATACGCGCCTTCAACAATTCGCTTCTCACCTAAGCGCTCTATTGCCCAGGGTCTGTCGGATGATAAATGAATGGCTTGCACAGCCGCTATCACCCCAAGTTTACCGAAGCGCGGAATATCAGCAGGACTTAGATGTTGCGCATGTTCAATTCTAAACCGACTGTCTTTTGCTTTCTCTGCATTTTCATTGAATGCAATTTCATACCGATCCAAAATTTCTCTGTTTGCACGATCGCCAATAGCATGCGAGCAAACCTGAAAGCCATACTTCAATCCTTCGCGCGAGGTTTTTAAAACGGTGTCCATCGGTAGCGTGGGCATCCCGCTGAAATCCTGACGATCCGTATAAGGCTCTAACAACCAGGCACCGCGCGAACCCAAGGCTCCATCGCAGTTTAATTTAATTGAGCGAATGGTGAGTAAACTTGCTGAATCAATTACAGGTCCCTTCTTAAACCACTCGTGAACTAACTGTCTATCGCGGCCAGTAACCATTACGTATAATCGGGTATTCAATTTGCCTTCGCTCTTAAATTTTTCAAAAAGTTCAATGCCCTCGCGATCTGCACCCGCATCATGAAAACTTGTAATGCCATTGCGTAAACTCGCATCTATTGCCAACTCAAGCGCCTGCCGTTGGGTCTCTTCTGATTCCTTGGGGATATATTTACTGATAAGTTCTTGAGCGCGTTCATTAAAAATTCCAGTAGGGTTGCCTAATTCATCTAAGATAATTTCTCCGCCTTCCCCTAAATCCTTTCCTATTTTCTCCACCGACAATTGATTAACACCTGCAAGCTGCATTGCTTTTGCATTGGCAAACGCTGCATGGCCACTGGCATGACTCAAAAAGACCGGGTTGTTTGGGGATGCTGCACTAAGTAATTGATGCGTTTGAAAACCTTTAATCATTTTTTCAGGTTTGGTTGTCCACTTATCTTGATGCCAGCCGCGGCCAACAATCCACTGGCCAGGTTCTGATTTTGCAATCGCGGCTTTTACTTTTTCAACTAGCTCTTCGTAGCTGGTAATTGTTGAAAGATCCAGATTGAGTTCGCTATATCCTAACCCCATAAAGTGACCATGACCTTCTATAAAACCCGGGGTCATCGTTTTACCTTTCAAATCTATTACCTCAGTTTTCTCTCCCTCAAATTTCGACAAGCCACTTAAGCCGCCAGCATAAACAATCTTATCACCGGTTACTGCAACAGCCTCCACGGTGGAACTGCCAGCTTCTACTGTATAAATGGTGCCACCTTTAATAATCAGATCAGATGGAGTCTTTTCAGAACAACTAATCAAGCCAATAAATTGAATGAGGACTATTAGCTTGCTGATGGATGAGAAGATTTTGTTTTGCATATAAGTAGAATTAATGCTCTAAAAGTAAGAATCAATTTGTGATTGCAGGCAATCAATTGTACCAACGGCACAATAAAAGGCATCTATAAATGCACTTGCTTCAAGTACTTACCTTAATCATTTCAACTTGTCGCATTCTCCTAGCGACCTCACCCCAACAAACTGTATGCAACTAGCACGCTTTTCCTGCCCCTCTCCAATGGAGAGGGGAGATTCTATGCTGCCGCTCAGCAAATGCTTTGAGGGGTGAGGTCAATAACCACGACAATTTGAATTGCATCCACCAAGTTTTTTGAGATGCCATAATTCATTGGTTTTGTATCTTCGCAACCGGAATGAAGGATCGGTTGAAGTTTTTTGGTTTGCTCGCCTCTTTTTGGCTCGTGCTTTTTACGCTCAGTCGAATTATTTTCCTGATTTATCTGCATGATCAATCGGGCCAGTTAACGTGGAAAGAAATTTTTACACCCTTGTTTCTAGGCATTCGCATGGATGCGGCCATGGCAGGCTATTGGTTGCTGCTTCCGGGATTAATCTTCGTGGCATCAGCTCTCATTTCCAATCGGGTTGTTTATTGGCTTGATGGCGTAGTAACAACCGCTCTTTTGTTCATATCTACCCTATTGATAGTTGCTGATCTTGAACTTTACACGCACTGGGGTTTTAGAATAAACTCAACGCCTTTAATGTATCTGGAGACTGAAGCCATTAGCAGTGTAAATGCTACCCTGTTGATTTTTCTTATTCTGATTTTCACCGGACTCTTTACATCATTCTTATTTATCTATTGGAAAAAATTAGCGCCACAGTTACTCACACTTCCTAAACTACCGCTCCCGTGGGGATTGGTTTGGTTTATTATCACAGGCGCATTAATTATTCCTATTCGCAGCAGTTTTAGTGTCGCTCCTTTAAATACCGGCTTTGTTTATTTCCATAAGACCAAGGCGTTCCCTAACCATGTGGGCATTAATCCAGTCTGGAATTTTTTTAAAAGTGTGGCTGGTGATGATAGCCATCGGTATTCAAATAATTTTTACACGCCTGCTAATTTGAATCAGCAATTTGATTCACTGATGTTAACCCATGGTAAAACGCTCCGCTTACTTTCAGAAAAAAAACCAAACATTATAATCATTATTTTAGAAAGCTTTACGTCAAAAATAGTTGAGCCACTTGGCGGCATGCTGGGTATTACAACCGAATTAAATGCCCTTACCAAAGAAGGGATTCTGTTCAAAAACTTTTATGCCAGCGGTGATCGCACCGATAAAGGTCTTGTTTCGCTATTGAGCAGCTACCCCGCGCAACCTCACAATTCAATCATCAAGTATCCAAACAAAACACAGTACCTGCCCTACTTACCGAAAGTGCTTGGCAAAAATGGCTACCACACATCGTTCGTTTATGGTGGCGATGTCGGATTTGCCAATATGGAATCGTATTTAACACAAGGCGGCTTCAGTCACATCACCGATGAAGATGAGTTTGATAGCGACATCAACGATTCGAAGTGGGGCGTTGCGGATCATTATGTTTTTAACCAGTTGTTACAAGAGGGCGATACAGCCACCGCTCCATTTTTTAAAGTAATGCTGAGTTTAAGCAGTCATGAGCCTTTTGAAGTACCCATGGAAACAGTTATAAAAGGTGTTGATGAAAGCTCGATGTTTCTCAACGCCTGTTATTATACAGATAAAAGTTTGGGTGAGTTTATTCGCAAAGCGAAACAACAACCCTGGTGGAAAAACACACTCATTATCATTACAGCCGATCACGGACATCGGTTTCCAAACCCTGATGAATTAAAAGAGAAAGAGCGATTTAAAATACCCATGCTGTGGTTAGGGGGTGCAATTAAAACCGATACAACAATCGAAAACTTTGGTGGGCAAACGGACTTATCCAGCACATTGTTGAATCAGCTATCCTTTGATCAGTCCGGGTTTCTTTTTAGCCACAACATACTTTCAGAAAATAAGAATTCGTTTGCGCTTTACATCTTTAACAACGGCTATGGCTACGTAAGTCCAACCAATGAAAACATTTACGACTTCGATCTTCAGGATTACCTGAAGCAAGAAGGCAACCCAAAAGAAAATGCAGGCGGCAAAGCCTACATGCAAAAATTATTTGACGACTATAATAAAAAGTAATGAAGAAAATTATTCTCATCAGTCTGGTTAGTGTGCTTGGTTTAGTGCAAGCACAGGCGCAGGAAGTAGGACTCTCCTTCTCTTACTTTATTCCACGCAATGGCTATTTTTCAACCCCCATTAGTCCGTTTTCAATTCGCGGTGTGGGCTTCAACATAAACAAGTACCTGGCGCTGGAAACCGGAGCTTCCCTCTATCGCATGTCGGGGCTTAATATTATTGACTTACCGTTAGAAACGAAAGATGCCTTGCTTGGCCCCAACTTTACATTGTTTGTGCCCGCTGAGTTAGTTATTCAGTTTAAGGGAAAGCAAGTTGAATTTGATATTAAGGGCGGTGGATTTTTCTTTTATGGTTTTGCACAAAAACTAAACTATGGAAACTTCGATCGTGCTATTCGTAAATCTGAAAATTGGGATGTTGCCAATGCTGATTTAAAATTTGAAAACAACCCAGGCTTTGGTTATCACTTTGGTGCCGAATTAACTTTTAACGTAACTCGGCAATTCGGAATTTCTATTGAAACAAATTACTTGATGGGGTCAGCTAAAATTCCGTTAACCGGAACCTATACGGGCGGTTCATTAAGCAGCACATTAGAAACTATTCCAGTTGATTACAAAGATGCTAAAGTTGATTTTACAGGATTAGAATTTTCAATAGGGATTATTTTCTCGGGACGCTAATTTTCCTTTCAACAGAACTATTTCAGTATCCGCTTCATAAACTCCTCTGCATTTTTAATATGAAGAAGTCTTTTATCTTCAGGCATTCGTTTGATAGAATGGTATAGCATTGATACTCGTGGGTTAGATTTAAAATAATTTTGATGCTTATCAATAAAGCTCCAAAACAATCCATCCCATACTTTTTCCCAATCACCTGCAGGGTAATTACTCATTTTTCTTAGGTAGTTCGAGCCTCCCAAATAAGGCTTGGTTGCAAAGATACCACCGTCTGAAAATTGACTCATACCATAAACATTAGGCACCATTACCCAATCATAAGCATCAACAAACATTTCCATAAACCATTTATAAACCTCATCCGGATGAAACTCGCATAAAAGCATGAAGTTGCCCAGTACCATCAATCTCTCGATATGATGGCAGTAGCCTGTTTTCAGTACAAGCTTGATGGTTTCATCAATGGGTTCAATTCCTGTGGTGCCATCATAAAAACAGGTAGGTATTTTCTTATTAAAGTTCCAGAAGTTTTTCGTTCGCGAAAAGCTTCCTTTGCATTCATACATTCCGCGCACAAATTCTCTCCAGCCAATTACTTGCCTCACAAACCCTTCGGTAGAATTTATAGGAATCTTCTCGTTTTTAGAAAACGAAAGACTTTGCTCAACTATATACTTAGGAAGAATTAACCCTACATTAAGTAAAGGAGAAAGTACGCTGTGATTTAAAAATGATTCATGTTTCACGATTGCATCTTCGTAAATCCCAAAATCATAAAAACGAAACCCTAAAAATTGCTTTAACCAATCATCAGCCGCCTGATGGCTGATAGGATAATAAGGATTTTCAGTTAGTTCGCCAGGATTATTCTTAAAGTTGGTTTCGGTATATTCTATTGCTTCCTTCCAAAAATGATCTGCTTTTGGAAAACTTATTACCGGGGGTGTTTTTGCTTTGGGATATTTTTTTCGGTTATCAACATCAAACGTCCAATTTCCGCCCATAGGTTGTTGGTTGTCATCCAATAAAATATTTAGTCTTTTACGTTCCTGCTTGTAAAATACCGTTTGAGAAAATGATTTTTTATCAGACCTGAAAAAAGTCGAAAGATCCGCCTTCGTATTTATAAAAAGTGGGCTATTGAAAATGGTTAGATTACAATCCTTCGCACTTGTTCTAATTCGTTTTGCAAGCCAGTTATCAATTGGATCAATAACATTAACTTCTGTGATATTTTCAAACCTTATTTCTTCATCGAATGTTCTGATGTCAGCCAATTTCATATCGGATGATATATAATGAACACGTATACCCTTTCCCTCTAAAAAATGCTGGTAGCATTTCATGGATGCTCGATGAAAAGCTATTTTCTGCTTATGAAAAGCATATTGTTTAAAAAAAAGATATTCTTCAATCAAATAGACCTCACCGCCATTTTGAAGAAGCGGACTTTCAGCAAAAAGCTGATGGGGGAAAATAAGGTTAATGGTTTTTCTCATTACCTAAATGTCGAAGTTATTTTTGACTTCTTTCCAAAATGCAAAAAATGATGGGAAGTAACCTTTCACATTGCTCAACCATTCTCTTGGTTCTTCCTTACCTTGATAGTGATTATTGGTTGGATGCTCTTTATAAACGATATAGTCAGGATTGACAATCTCAATTAGTTTAGAAAATTCACCCACGTATATTTTTATTCCTTCAACATTCTTAGTCAATTCAACAGCGAAATCAACACATTGCTGACTCACTGGATTTTCCTTATAAAAAGAAGGCTCTAAAAGAAAAACTCTTTGAACATCCTCATCCTTACGCCACTTGGAATCAATATTGTAATAATTGTAAATAAGTGTGGTTTTATTCTGTTCTAAGATTGGATTCTTAACAGCAGGTAGTTTCGTTTCTAAGTTGAAAGAAACAGTTTCCGATAGTTGTGCTGGAATCTTAAAACTTTCAAATGCTTCGTATTCAACATCCAAAAAAGTATTTACCTGCCCTGTATTAAAATACTTATTGATATTATTTTGATTAGCGTAGTACTTTTTATTTGAGAAGGTACCCGCTACCCACTGCCAACTTAAGAAGTTGCTTGCTAAATCGCCATCCAATAAGTGACTATACATCCATTTAGCAGGGGTAAGCCAATGTGAATTGGCCATATTACAAACTATTGAAGCAACATACATCCGCATATGGTTATGCATATATCCGGTTGTATAAAGCTCCTGTATTGCCTCGTCAACCGCTTCAATTCCAGTTTGCGCATTTACGATAGCCTTCGGGATTTTATAATTGGTAACCGCTAGTTGCTTGCTTTTCAAATCGTGCTTGATCTCGTCCCCTTTTGAAATCCATACTTGTTGCCAATAATCTCTCCAAGCCAATTCTTGAATTAGCTTTTCGGTTTTATGAAAAGGCAACCCCAATGATTTAATATGCTGAAATACCTGTCTGGTCGAAATTACGCCTCTAGACAAATAAGGGCTCAAGCGAGTTACAGCTCCTTCTTTATAATTTCTGGTAGCCGCATAGGCTACAGGATCAATCTCTCGTATCCTATTCGCAATTGAAATTGTATCGGTTGGAAAGGTCATCTAATTTAAATTGAATTATTGAAGCCAGCTACAAAAAATAGTATTGACTTAACACCAATCATTTAGAGATGTTTTCGCTTACACGATTTTTGTACTAATTGGGCAGAATTCTATTTAACTCCAGTCAAGCATTTGTGATTTAATTCTTTTGATGGTGACCAAGAGAATTTGATTGAAATAGATGACCAACAGGAAAAACACTTCATCTCAATTCTGTAACTTCGGCAGCTAGCGATGTTGTTTATAATCTTCCAAATCAATCCTACGCACAATCCGAGCCGGACCAATTGCAGTCTTTGTTTGAAGATCGACCAACGCCTGGCGCGCCAGCTCAAGTTCATAAAATGTGCCGAGCATAAAAGTGCTGTAACTTTCAAAGTCAACTTTTTCAACTCCATAGAAATTCAAAATCGGGTCTGCCAGTTGCGCTGAATCTAATTCTTGCACCGCCAACCGAATGGAATAAATAAGGGTATCACTCTTTTTGTGAGCCAACTCCTTCACATTTACATTGTGTTTGTTTAACAGCATGCGCGAGTCTTTCGCAAAAAGCATGAAGGCCTCTTGTGAGGTTTTGTTTTTCACCAACAACGTATCGCCTTCAAAGTATCTAAATGGAAAAGAAACAAAGTCCGGCTTGCTTCCGGTTTTCTGCACCCATTCTAATTCATATTCAACATTCTTAATAGAAGTTGTTGCTATTGAATCTTGTTTTACTTTTTGCAACTCCACCCAAAACATGGCGCCCCCATCGCGGTAACGCGGCCGCTGACCAGAGACAAAATTTCCGAGCGAATAGGCAATCACCTGGTCGGCTTCTTTATTCCACACCATAGGTTGTAGCACATGCGGGTGCGAACCAATCACCAACTTAGCTCCTTCGCGCAAGCATAAAGCCGCCACCGTCTTTTGATCCTTGCTTGGCAAGCTCTGATATTCCAACCCCCAATGTAAAAAAACAATGATGGCGTCACTCTGTTGTTCCCGCGCTTTCGCAAGATCAACTTTGATGGCAACCGTATCGATCAGGTTTACAATGTTGGGTTTGGAAACCGGAATGCCGTTGGTTCCATACGTATAGTTGAGCAACGAAAATTGAAACCCATCCTTTTCAATAATCAACGGGTAAGTAGCTGCACGATCTATTGAATCTTTAAACGTGCCAGTATGTTGAAAGCCCAACGAGTCCAGCACATCGATGGTGCGCTCAACTCCTTTTCGCCTTCGATCGAGGCTATGGTTATTAGCCGTAACTAATACGTCAATACCCGATCGTTTCAACTCAACGGCCAATGCATCGGGCGCACTAAATTGAGGGTAGCCTTTGTATGGCGCACCGGCAAGTGTGAGTTCTAAATTTGCAATGGCTAAATCTGCCAAGCGAAGTATGGGTGAAACATATTCGAAGCAGGCAGAGTAATCATATTTTTTTGTAACGGGATTATACGCTCCTGCAATGTTTGAATCGTGCTGCATAATGTCGCCCACAAAAAGCAACTTAATGCGCGTAGTGTCTTGAGCACCGGAGGAAACGCAAATTATTAAGAAAATAATAGAAAGCAGAAATCCATTTGCAGTCAAAGGCGACTGACTGCTCGAAGCGGACTGACGCCTCAACAATAACTTTTCAAAATTGTCATTATTATTAACCTCACTCCGCTTAGATACTCCTAAGTCGCACAGCATCAATTCCCCTCTCCAGTGGAGAGGGGTTCGAAATTCATGCGAGTCGCACGCTCTATGTGGGGTGAGGTCTTTACGTCTAATCATTCGTACGCGATAATCTTATCCTCTGCAATAACATAAATTCTATCGTCTTTTTTAGGAACAACGCGTGCCAATCCGGTAAACGAACCAAAGGCCGGAAGAATGGCCTGGTGTTTTCCAAAATAAAAACACGGCAGCGTAATGGATTGCTTGCCGGCACCGCGCAGGTTTACACCCGGATGAATGTGGCCACATAAATTATAAACCCCTTCGGGCACTTCTTCCAGCGGCTCATGGGTTAGTAGAAAATCATCTTCTCTTAATTCATTCAAATAAAATTTCAAGTCGTGCCGCGTGTATTGCACTTCACTTAAAATATCATGGTTGCCCAACACCAACTCGAACGAACATTCACTAAAGTGTTTTCGAATCTGCCCTACCACTTCCCAATCTTCATTATAATGACTGTGAAATAAGTCGCCCAGAAAAATAATGCGTTCAGGTTTAGTTTCCTGCAACACCGCTATTAAGTTCTCGGCATTTTTATCATTGGCGCGCGCAGGCACCGGAATGCCGGCCCTTCTGAAATGATTGATTTTACCAAAATGCAAATCGGCCATCAGCACAGTTTTCTTTTGCTTTAGCCAGATAGCCTTTTGCGGCAGAAGTACTATTTTATCTTTTAATAATTGAATTTCCATTCTATACGGCAATGTCGCTAAGTCGCAAAGAAATACACTTATTTAAAATATTGTTGAATCAAATCTATTGCGTGTTTTCTCTCTGTAACTTAACAATTTTCGTTCTAACTAATTGATAATTAAATGACTAACTATTATCAAGGCATCTCAAAAAAAAGTAACATTCCCGTAACATTACCCCATCCGGATCGGATTACCTTTAGGCGACTTTACCTGTTATGTTCGACCTTGACCTGACCTATTCCGTCCTTTTAATAGCCTGTTTGATAGCAGCCTGTGGCTTCGAGTTTGTGAATGGATTTCATGATACAGCCAACGCTGTGGCTACGGTTATCTATACCAATTCACTTAAACCCTGGGTCGCTGTTGTGTGGTCGGGCATCTGGAATGCAACCGGAGTTTTTCTTGGCGGTATAACGGTTGCCATGGGGATTGTAAATCTCTTGCCTGTTGAATCGTTAGTGGATCAGAATATTGCGCACAGTGTATCCATGGTGATGGCGCTCCTAATGAGCGCGGTTTTCTGGAATTTGTTAACCTGGTATTTTGGCATTCCATGTTCCAGTTCGCACACACTCATTGGTTCGATATTAGGTGTTGGCCTCGCCTACTCACTGCTTCCTGGTGTAAATCAAGCGGCTGTTAATTGGGGCAAGGCGCAAGAGATTGGAGCTTCCTTACTGATCTCACCCCTGTTTGGCTTTTCTCTCGTTATTGTATTAATGTTTTTGTTACGCAACCTAACCAAGAAAACAAGTTTTGGTGATAGCCTCTTTAAGGAACCAAAGAAAAATCAACCGCCACCGTGGCCTATCCGAATTATTTTGATTCTAACATGCACTGCCGTAAGTGGGTTTCATGGTTCGAATGACGGACAGAAGGGTGTTGGACTTGTCATGCTAATCTTAATAGGGATTGTACCCGTTCACTTTGCCCTTAATACAACCTCTAATCCATCAACTCTATCGGCACCATTAACGCAAATTGAAACCGTACTTGGCGCAATCGATCCTTCGCCTCTTTCTATCTACGACAGAACTGCCTTAGATAGTTCGAAAGTAATGACGGCCCGCTTGATCAATGGTATTCAGAATAAATCCACAGTAAATTCGATACCCGAACGCGACCGCTTTTTGGTTCGCAAGGATATTATGTTGCTTAATAGCAATGTGAATTCGCTGGTTGAAAAAACTGAAACCCGCCTCAGCGAAAGTGACAAAGAAGTACTTTCTAACAATCTTAAAAAAGTGCGCAGCATCACCGACTACTCACCAAAATGGGTAATCGTACTTATTGCTGTTTCATTAGGGTTAGGAACCATGATTGGCTGGAAGCGAATTGTAAGAACCATTGGCGAAAAAATTGGGAAAGAACACCTCACTTACGCGCAAGGCGCCAGTGCTGAGTTGGTAGCTGCAACTACCATTGGGCTCTCAACGGGGCTTGGCTTGCCTGTGAGCACAACACATGTGTTATCTTCAGGCATTGCCGGATCAATGGTGGCGAGTAAAGGAATTAAAAATCTACAACCCGACACGGTACGCAATATTTTAATTGCATGGTTGCTTACCCTTCCTGTTGTAATGCTAATGTCGGGAACGCTGTTTTTGATTTTTAGAGCGGTGTTTTAAGGAACTATTAAT